>JAEEGH010011909.1_pt1 | contig 19640 bp, 10 predicted proteins | sample 9134181 | NCBI WGS metagenome assembly JAEEGH01 (sample SAMN16246544, study PRJNA631951) | gut metagenome | biome: gut microbiome; feature: rumen; material: DP-attached | host: Bos | place: Iran: Karaj | collected 2018-10 | reverse complement strand
GTCAAGACTGATGTTCTTCATCTTTTTGCTTTAAGTTTTAGTTGTATGTGGAAATGTGCTTGCAAATTTACAATAAATTGCTGAAACAGCCAAACAATTCAGCAGATTATTTTATAACATGTAGGCCAAAGCATATTTATGCACTTCCAGAAGGGTCGTATCAATCAGCCAGTTTACCGTAACTAAACCCATAGTTTACCCTACCTAAACTCCCAGTTTACTTACGGCAAACTCAGCAGCCGGTTCTTAGTTGCATTTTTATGCGTCGCATGCATAAGTATACACCTTTTTGTAGAATTACACCAGTTTCGTGTATTTCATGCCGATACCTCACAAAATCTCTCTAAACCCCTTTGTACAAAGGCATTTCAGCAAGTGAGGTGTCCTCGAGATACCTCACCCAGACCTCACCTAAACCTCACCTAAACCTCACCTAAACCTCACCTTTTACCTCTTCCCTCTTCCTTCTTCCCTCTTCCCTCAAAGTGAGGTACAAGTGAGGTACAAGTGAGGTATCTCCGAGAAACCTCACCTCTCAAAAGCCCTTTGTACAAAGGCATTTCAAGTGATTTAGTGAGGTATGTGAGGTGTCCGCCTCGTTTTGACCAACGGGCGCAAATTTGCGCCCGTTACCAAAACTCATGACACAACATATCAACGGGCCGAAAATTCGGCTTGTTGTAGCGATGCTATATTATTCACCACAGAGATGCAGAGTTCATTCTATTCCAATCTTCCAAATATTAGGGCCTTTTGTGTTTTTTTTTGTGCATTTGCTATTATATTTGAAAAATAATCGCTATCTTTGTACCCGTTCTCTGATCCATGCCGAAGCCCGCAAGGGTGGAAGCTGAGGGATGAGGACCTATATATAGGAAAAGCGTACTTGACGCTTTGTGCTTGACAGCTGGAATCTGGCAGTTCCAAACTGATAGTCAAGAACATTGCAGCAAAGACGCTCATGGGTATGTAATATCCGACATACGAATTGTAGACAGTCATTATTGGCTGCTTTGCATTTCATGCCGTTTATATACATATCGGCGTGGGCTTCGGCGTTGCTCGTTCAACTATCAGGGCGATGCCAGAGCCTCAGCTGTGGGACGAGTAACAGGTAGATTCCCACGCTTCTTTTGTATATGAGCCACACACTTTTATTATTAATGGCAAGGAATAGGGAGTCGCCTTGTATGAAAGATGAGTAATGAACAATGACGACTATCTGAAAACAGCCCTTGTGATAGGCAATGGTTTTGATTTGGATCTTGGATTCAAAACAAGGTACTGTGCTTTCGCACATTCAGAAGTATGGAAGATCATGTACGAAGATCATGTCGCAAAGTCAAAGCAATATTCTTTGCTGAAATATCTCAATGACAGAAGAGACATTGACAAATGGTTCGACATCGAACAAGCATTATTGGAATATGCTTCAAGTAAAGTAAAGGATGTTTGGCTTCATGATGTAAAAACGGACAAAATGGAGTATGAGGCAGTGTGTGCTGCTCTTGGTAGTTATTTAAAAAAGCACATTGCCGAGCAGTCACATGATATTTCTCATAAGCGTGCTGTTGAATTGTTACGAGTATTTCATTCAGACAGATCCGTAATGCAAATCTATTCATTCAATTTCACACAGTTAGAGCAGATATCAAATGTTGCGGGAATATTGCATCTTAAAAGTCCGCATTATGTGCATGGCAACGTGAAGGATGATAGCCATATATTAGGAATAGACATTAAGTCCTTTGACAAAATTATCCCAGAATACTCTTTCCTGATAAAATCTAACAATTCTCATTATCAGTCAACAAGTATTGCGTCAGATTTAGTAAATGCCCATGAAGTTATCATATATGGTCATTCTTTAAATATGATAGATTCGGTATATTTTGACGACTATCTTATAGATTTATCAGCGACGTATGAACGAAATAGAAGACTCACAATAATAACTAAAGATGAAGCCTCGCAAATAGAAACACTTGATAATATACGAAAATTAGGGGTGTCTATACCGAAACTCTTTTCTCATGGTCATTTGGAATTTATTTTGACTTCCAAGATGGACAATGAAATTGAAACGGAAATAGAAAAATTTGAAAAATTATTAGAAAGAAATAAGTAATCGAGTTAAAGAATTATGAGAAATCTAAGAACAATTTTAATGGTACTGGTGCTATTGGGCTTTATAACAGCAAAGGCTGATGCTCAAGGCACGGTGAAAGGTATTGTCATTGAGACGGCTGGAGGTCAACGGACGGAATATGCGCTGACGGAGACCCCAAAACTGACTTATGATGGCAATACGGTGACGCTGACCACCACAAAGGTCAGTGTGGATTTTACTGCATCCAATATCGTCAAGGTGATGCTGACGGATATCAGTTCAACCGGCATTGACGATGTGGAAAGCAGTCGGGGAGACATCCAGTTGTCAAACGACGAAGTACGTATGAGCGGCTTGGCTGCCGAAGAATCCGTAACACTCTACAATGTCAACGGGGTACTGCTCTCTTCGTGGAAGGTTACCAGCACAGGTGAGCTTACCATCTCACTCTCTGACCTCAGCCGGGGAGTCTATATTATCAAAGCAAATCATCAATCCTTTAAAGTAACAAGAAAATGAAGAAACTTATATTATCCGCTATCTGCTTGATGGCAGTAGCAGCACTCAACGCTCAAACTGTCAACGTACATTTCAAGAACGGTCAAGTTATTAACTACAATGCCGACAATGTTGATTTTGTGGATTTCTCTGCCAAAGCTCCAGATCCTACACTTACTGCTGGAGAAGTGGTTGACTTAGGTCTATCTGTCTATTGGGCATCATGCAATCTTGGAGCTTCAAAGCCAGAAGAATATGGAGACTATTATGCATGGGGTGAGACTGCGCCTAAAAACAGATATGAAGAAGACAACTATACATATTATAATAGTTCTACAACAGAATACATAGACATTGGTAGCGAAATCAGTGGAACAGAATACGATGCAGCTCATGTGAATCTTGGAGGTGATTGGCGTATGCCAACCAAAGCAGAAGCACAAGAACTTATAGATAAGTGTACATGGGAGTGGGTACAAGTGAATGATGTTAATGGATACAAGGTAACAGGTCCAAGTGGAAAAACCATTTTCTTGCCTGCGGCTGGGTATAAGGATTATATTCTTAGTAGTAATAAAAAGCAATTGTTGTATTGGACAGGCACAAAATCTTCTATAGGTTATGCGAGAGAACTATATGGAGCATCTTCTTATAAAGGAATTGGTGCTAGAAGTATGTATGTTGGATTGTCTATCCGCCCAGTGACCAAAAATCCTAATGACGCAGGCGGTCAGACTGACCATTCTCAAGACCATCTGGTTACTGATAAAATTAGTGCCCGTTTTACAGGCGGTGCATACAGCATGATCAACAATACCATTCAGAGTGGCAGTCAGTTGAACTGGCAGTTCATCAATAATAGTTCAGAGAGTGTGGTACTGACAGGTATTCAACTGATTAATGGAGCAACAGGTTCAGCTGGAAACAATATGCTTTCAGAGAACGTTACTATAACAGCTGGCGAAACAAAAGGTTATACCACCACTATTGGCTTAGGAGGTATTCAAAAACCATCCATTCGCTTTACCTATCGTTATAACAACGCAAACTATACAGCAGAGGCTTCCATGCCGGAATCTTCATTTTAAGAGTCTATACATTAATATCTAACCAATTCAAGTTTCCTACAGGGATGATTATTTTCCCTATAGGAAACTTGATTTGTTTGGTTATCCGGTTGAAATTGCGTAACTTTGCAACTGGATAGTCAATACTGAGATAGTTGCGGAGCAGGAAAAATGGCAATGGCAGGAACCGGGCACTACATGCTCTCCGGGACGGTTCTCGTGAGCACATTTTGAATTCCCTCAAAACAATAAGAATCTCGTTCTTAGCCAAAGCGTTAGGGACGAGATTGTTAGATTGTATGGAGATTGCCAGAAACTGGGAGAAACTGCCGGGGAAAGTGGGAGAAACTGCCGATAGGACTGGTAGAGAATGGAGGGGAAACTGGTAAGCAAGCGGACGCGTCAAACAAATGACACGCCCGTGTCACGATCTTGACACGAACCTGTCATCATCTTGACGCGGGCGGTTGTATACCTTTTTATATGTTTGACTATCTATTCTCCACCAGTTTTACATTGGTGAGTTTCAGTTTGGCGGTTGCCTCGTCAATGTCGGTGGCTACCTTATTATATAGGATGGTGGCATCGGTGATGTCAATGTCGTGGACGCAGTTGGCTTCCGTGGTGCCCTTCGCCTTGATGCCGGTGGCGCAGCCGCGGCAGACGATGTTCTGGATGTGGATGTCCTGGAAGTCGGGTACGAACTCCAATTTCTTCGGACCTTGGAAGTCTGGATTCTCACGTCCTGCAGGACGGTCCATGTAGTCACACTGGAAGACGATGGCCTCGTCCTTGATGTCGGTCATGACGATGTTCTGAATGAAAACGTTCTCACACTTGCCACCACGGCCAATGTTGCTCTTGAAGCGCAGTCCCGTGTCGGTGCCGCTGAAACGGTTGTCGCAGACCACGATACGTTTCATGCCTCCGATGCTCTCGCTGCCAATGACGAAGCCGCCATGAGCATGATAGACGGTGTTCTGGGCAATGAGAATGTCAGCACAGCCGTTAGCTGGAGAGGCAGGCTTGTTCTTGCCGCTCTTCATGCAGAGACCGTCATCGCCAGCATCGACGGTGCAGTTGACAATGATGCCGATGTTCACGTCAGAGAAGTCGATGGCATCGCCGTTTTGGGCATTCCAGGGGCAGCGTACCGTCACACCATCTATGATGACATTCTTGGAATTGCAGGGGTGCACATGGAACCGGGGTGAGTTCTGCACCGTCACACCTTGAATGAGTACGTTTTCGCAATCAGTCACGCGAATGAGGTCAGCACGCAGTTTCTCTTGGTTCTCTGGGGTATCGGCAATATTGGGGTAGCCACTTTTCAAGTCCCATGGATACCACAGTGAGCCTTCCTGGCGCTCTACGCCACCCATGTCCATAAAGGCATTCCACTCAACATCGCTGACCTTGCTGCGTTTAACAGGGCGCCACTGGGCACCATTTCCGTCGATGATACCTTCGCCAGTGATGGCAATGTTGGTCTGCTTCGAGGCACGGATGCCAGGATAGCAGCGGTCGCTCTTTCCTGTAGGATCCAAATAAAGACTCTTATCGGGTGAGAGGAGAATAATGGCGTTCTTGTCCAGATGCAGGTCGATGTTGCTCTTCAGCATGATGGGACCTGTGAGCCAGATACCGGCAGGTACGTTCAGGTGGCCTCCACCGAGTTTCGAGAGTTTGCTGATGCCTTTCTTGAAGGCTTCTGTGTTCAGTGTTACACCGTCGCCAACACCACCCACTTCGGCCAGGGTGATGGTGTTGTCAGGAATGGCTGGGGCTTTTACCTGCTGTAATGCTACGGGCAGGTTCTGATAATACTTCGTGTAGTCTTGTGCTTGAACGTTTGTCGTCAGGCAAGCCAGCAGCACTGCTGCTCCAATAGATTTTAGTAGTTTCATTGTTATGTAGTTTGTTTTTTTATTATTAATAGTGGCTATAGTAACTATAGATTCTAAAGGTTCTATAGCAACTATAGCCACTGTGATTATTATACCAAGTGCTCGATGAGGTCGGCACGTTCGCCGGGCAGCATATCGATGACGGGCAACTCAATCATGGTGTAGCAACCAGGCTGCTGACGCAGGGATGCACGAGCCACGTTGACCAGCACCTGTGCCGTCAGGGCAGGGTTGTTGATGCTCATGTTGAACTCGAAACGCTGGTTTTGTGTCTTTCCGCTAACGCCTTTGCGTACCAGGTGTACGCCATGTCCCATGTCCTTGACGGCATCAACGCTCTCAACTGCGAAAACGTGTGTCTCGTCAGAAGCGAAGTAGGGGTCGGCCTTGATAGCTGCGGTAACCTCCTCCAGCTTGGCACCATCCTCCAACTCCACATAGACCATGCGTCGATGGATGCCCTCACCGAGGGGAATCGTCATGGAGAGTGCGTTCTTCACACCGGCTTTAGAACGTACACAGACGCTATGTCCCATTGACATGCCGGGACCGAAGTTCGTATAGGATAATCCCTTCGGAGCGAGGCTCTGCATCAATGTGCGTACGATGCTGTCAGAACCTGGATCCCAGCCGGCAGCAATGACGCTGACGGTGCCCGTCTGCTTGTTCAGCTCCATGAGACGCTCACGGTAGCCACGGATGTTGGTGTGGATGTCGAACGAATCGACGGTGTTGATGCCTAATGGCAGTATTTGCTTGGCAAACTCCTCGCATGAACGGGTGGGGGTGGCCAGGATGGCCACATCGACGTCCTTCAACTCCTTGATGTCCTTGACAACGTCGTACTGTGCCAGTTCTGCGGGCTTGTTGTCTGCGCCATTGCGGCGCACAATGCCTGCAATCTCAAAGTCGTCGGCGGCCTCCAGTGCCTCGACCGTGAATTTTCCAATGTTGCCGTATCCTACGACGGCTGCTCTGATTTTCTTTGTGTCCATAAGTTTAGTTGTTTTGTTTGTTGATTGTCTATTTTGCGTGCAAAGGTAGTAAAAAGTTATTAGTTATAAGTTATCAGTTATGAGTTTTTTGCTTTAGTCCCCGTTTTTTTGTTTTTTTATTCTTTTATTTTTTTATTTTTCCCTACCTTTGCCCAAAATAATAACTAAAAAGAATCATTATGTACGACAAAGAACGTGGATTTTATATTGCGCACAGTGAGAATGGAGCGCTGAGTATTACTGGAAAGATGGCAAACCGCCATGGTTTGATAGCAGGTGCTACCGGTACGGGTAAGACCGTGACGCTACAGGTAATGGCAGAAACTTTCTGTCAGGCAGGTGTCCCCTGTTTCATGGCTGACATGAAAGGTGACCTGAGTGGTATCTCGCAAGTGGGAAAAATGAGTGGATTCATAGAAAAGCGTTTGCCGGAGTTTGGTATTGAAACCCCGGAGTTCCAGGCTTGTCCCGTTCGTTTTTTCGACGTCTATGGTGAGCAGGGACATCCCATGCGTGCCACTGTCTCGCAGATGGGACCGCAGCTGCTGAGCCGTCTGTTACAGCTGAATGAGACACAGGATGGTGTGCTGAACATAGTGTTCCGCATTGCCGATGAACGTGGTCTGCTCATTGACGACTTGAAAGACCTACGTTCGATGCTCGACTGGGTATCAAAGCATGCCAAGGAATACACCACGAAGTATGGCAACATCTCAACGGCTACTGTGGGTGCCATCCAGCGTGCCTTGCTGCAGTTGGAGAATCAAGGTGCAGACAAGTTCTTCGGGCTGCCCGCCTTCGATATTCAGGACCTGTTGCAGACGCAGGACGGTAAGGGTGTGATGAACGTTCTGGCTGCCGACAAGCTGATGCTCCAGCCAAAGCTCTACTCTACGTTCCTGCTATGGCTGCTCTCAGAATTGTATTCTACGCTACCTGAGGTGGGCGACCTGCCCCAACCGAAGCTTGTATTCTTCTTCGACGAGGCCCATATGTTGTTTACCGACACCTCGAAGGCCCTACTTGACAAGATTGAGCAGGTCATCCGGCTCATTCGCTCGAAGGGCGTGGGTATCTACTTCATTACCCAGAGCCCGACAGATATTCCAGAGGTCATCCTTGGACAGTTGGGTAACCGTGTACAGCATGCCTTGCGTGCCTATACCCCGAAAGACCAGAAAGCCGTGAAGGTGGCTGCCGATACGTTCCGTGCGAATCCTGCCTTCAAGACCGACGAGGCCATCATGAATCTGGAAACAGGCGAGGCGCTGGTGTCGTTCCTTGACGAGAAAGGTGCCCCCAGCGTTGTAGAACGTGCCAAGATACTTTTCCCCTTGTCGCAGATTGGTGCCATCACAGAGGGACAGCGACTTGACATCATCAAGCAGAGCCGTATCTATGGCAAGTACGATACGCCTGTTGACCGTCAGAGCGCTTTTGAGGTGTTGATTGCCGAGGCGGAGCAGGCAGAGCGCGAGCTTGCCGAGGCAGCCAAGGACACTGAGATTGTGGTGCCCACGGAGATGGACGGGAAGAAAGAGAAGGAAACCAAGAAGAAACCTGGTGTGATGTCGAAGGTGTGGAAGGCGGTACTGACTGCTATTACCTCCACACTTGCTGCCATTCTTGGGTCTTGGGTCAGCGGTAAGGTCAGCGGCAAAACGACGAAGTCTCGTACGTCGGCCAAGGAACGCGTGGTGAAGAACGCCACCAGTGCTGCCACCCGTACCATTACAAAGGAACTGACGCGCGACATTCTGGGAAATCTGATTAAGTAGTAGATGGCTGGAAGGAAGTTGTTTATCTTATTTCATCTGGTTACTTATGGAGCAAATATCCACTTTTGTTGAAGACTTGCTGTTATCGATGGGCGTACCTGACAGTGCAGTGTTGACAATCTGTCACATTGTGCTGATAGTTGTCGCTGTCCTTCTGGCATGGCTGGCAGGCTGGATATGTAAACTCTTCGTTCCCGTCGTCACTAAACTCACAGCAAAGACGGAAGCTCGCTGGGACGATGCCCTGTTCAATGAGCGTGTGCTCCATTCCGTCTGTCAGATAGTGCCGGCTTTGGTTGTGTGGCAGTTGTTGCCCAGTGTCTTTTATGACTATCCTGTGGTACATGAGGTTCTGAGACGACTGACCGCTGTTTATATCACAGTCATGGCTGTCCGTTCTTTGCTCCTTTTTGCTGACTCATTCCGGCTGCTTGAGGATGGGCAGCGAACGTCCAGACAACAGTATCTTTATTCTTTTATTGGTGTTGCCAAGATCATCCTTATCTTTATTGCTGCTATTGTGGTTGTTTCCATCATTATCGATAAGGATCCTACTACGCTTTTTGCTGGACTTGGAGCCGCTTCAGCCATTATGATGCTGGTATTCCAAGATACAATCAAGGGACTTGTTGCCGGTGTCCGGCTGACATCCAATGACATGGTACGTGTAGGTGATCGCATTACTGTACCTTCTGCTGGTGCGGACGGCATAGTCGAAGATATCAGTTTGACAACAGTGAAGGTACGCAACTTCGATAACACCATTATCACTGTAACCCCACATACACTTGTTGAGGGATCGTTTCAGAATTGGAAGGGCATGAAGGAAAATGCCGGCAGAAAAGCCGTCCGAAAGTTGTTCTTCGACTTCCGTTCTATCAAAGTAGAGACATCCTCAAATGTGGTTAATTTGACACGTTACCGTGAGTACATGGAACAGTGGCTGTCCAAGAATCCAGAGGTGCTGTCAGATAAGCCCATCCTTGTTCATCAGCTCGACGCAACTCCTACTGGCTTGCCTTTGGAGTTCGTCTTTTGGCTTCGTGCCCAGGATGCCATTCCTTACGAACATGCTATTTCTGCAATCATGGAATATGCCTATGCTATAGCCTCTGATTATGGTCTTCGCATCTACCAACAGTTTCCGGAACAGTAGAAACACTTTTTGTCAATACTGAATGAATAATAAGTGAAATACAATATTCTTTGATATTTCACGTTTAAAGTATTGTATATATACAAAAAAAGACAATATGATAGAATATATCAAGGGAGAACTGACCGAGTTGACTCCCGCATTAGCTACGCTCGAAGCTGCTGGCGTAGGTTACGGACTCAGCATCTCGCTGAATACCTATAGTGCCATTCAGGGAAAGAAAGACGTGAAACTCTATGTCTATGAAGCTATTCGCGAGGATGCCTTTCAGCTGTTTGGGTTCTATAACAAGAAGGAACGTGAACTTTTCGAACTGCTTATCAGCGTGAGTGGCGTAGGAGCCAATACTGCCCGAATGATGCTGTCAGGAATGAGTGTGAGCGAACTGTGTAATGCCATTTCTACGGGTAATGCCCGACTGATACAGAGCATAAAGGGAATCGGCAAGATGACTGCCCAGCGAATCATTGTCGATTTGCGTGACAAGATTGTGGCCTTAGGCATTACCGAAGAGATACCCGCTGGAGGTAGCATTGTTGCACCAATTAACAATCAGGTCAAGGACGAGGCAGTTTCTGCACTCACTATGCTTGGCTTCTCGCCCGCTCCGACTCAGAAGGTTGTTGTGCAGATATTGCAGGAGCAGCCAGACCTGCCTGTGGAGCAGGTGGTGAAGCTGGCACTGAAACAAATAAAGTAAGGCCTCACCCCCTAACCCCCACTCCGAAAAGAGAGGGGGAAGCCTACGGCGGTTAGAGGTATGATAATAGAATGAAGAGAATAACGACTTATATTGTTTTGACATTGGTGAGCATTGTTGCCTTGGCAAATATGTTGACCCATGGTAGTTTTGTCGTTTCTTCGTTCCAGAATTTTCACTCTTCACTTAAAAATGATTCTGATACCATCGTAAACACCCGTTGGCGTATTCAGCCGACGGTACCGTTGGTTGTGAACGACCTTGACACGTCGGTTCTTGACCTGCGACGACCGGATAATATCACTCAGACAGTAGAATTGGATACTACTGGCAACGGTTACCGCATTGGTATGAAAATTGGTGATTCTTACCTGAACTCCCCCATTCTTATGACTCCTGAGGAATATATGCTGTGGACGGAGCGACGTACCATGCAACAGTATTTCAGACAGAAGAACAGCGAGGCCGTCAGAACTAAGGGCAAGGAGAAATTCTCGTTTGCCGACATGAAGTTCGACCTTGGACCAGCGGAAAAGATTTTTGGTCCTGGTGGCGTTCGCATCCGTACCCAGGGAACGGCAGAACTGAAACTTGGTGCTACACTGAAAAGCATCGACAACCCCTCGCTTCCTATCCGTAACCGCCGTACTACGGCTTTCGATTTCGACGAGAAGATAAACTTGAACGTGACCGGTAGCGTCGGCGACAAGATGAAGATGACGCTGAATTATAATACTGATGCTACGTTCGACTTTGATACCAAGAACCTGAAACTGCGTTATGAGGGAAAAGAAGATGAAATCATCAAACTGGTTGAGGCGGGCAATATCACGTTCCCATCAAACAACTCCCTCATTAAAGGTGCCAGCAGCCTCTTTGGCGTACGTACCGACATGCAGTTTGGCAGATTGAAGTTGCAGACCGTTCTTTCGCAAAAGAACTCTACAACGAAGAGTGTGTCGTCGAGTGGTGGCACGCAGTTGACTCCCTTCGAGATCAATGTCGCTAACTACGAAGAGAACCGTCACTTCTTCCTTTCCCAGTATTTCCGCGATCGTTATGACGCATCCATGCAGTCATTGCCTAACGTGACTACGGGAATCAACATTACCCGAGTCGAGGTCTGGGTGACCAACAAAACCGGTACAACCTCCAACACCCGTAACATTATCGCTTTGACAGACCTTGCCGAGGACCGTCACATCAGCAATACCTCGTTATGGTCGGGCAATGGCATGATTATCCCTTCAAACCAGTCGAACAATGAGTATGGCACGCTGGTAGAGCAGCATGGTGCTGCTCGTGACATTGACCAGGCCAGCAGCGAATTGGATGGTATCAGCGGGTTTCGTGGTGGTGTTGACTACGAAAAACTGGCCTCTGCCCGTCTGCTGAACTCGTCAGAATACAGTGTCAACAAGTCGATGGGTTATATATCCCTGCGTACTGCATTGCAGACAGATCAGGTTTTAGCCGTGGCCTATGAATACACCTCTGGCGGCGTGACCTATCAGGTGGGTGAGTTCGCTGCCGACCATACCAATGCCCGTGAGGTGCTCTTCGTCAAGTCGCTGAAGAATACCAGTAACAATCCTCGTCAGGGAAACTGGAAACTGATGATGAAGAACGTCTATTATCTTTCATCCACGGTAGAGAAAACCAAATTCCGTCTTGACATCAAGTATCAAAGCGATACTACTGGTGTCTATCTGACCTATATCCCAGAACCGCAGGTAAAGGAAATGCCTATCATCCGACTGATGGGTGCCGACCGTCTTGATAATAACAATCAGGCGCATCCGAATGGCTACTTCGACTTTGTGGAGGGCTATACTATCCAGAACGGCCGCGTGTTCCTGCCTGCTGCGGAGCCGTTTGGTGACTATCTGAAACGTTGTCTTGTTTCCGCGGGTGTCAGTGCCGAAATTGCAGAGAAATATACCTTTACAGCACTATACGACTCCACGAGGACTATTGCACGCCAGATAGCAGAGAAGAACAAATACCAATTGGCAGGACAGTTCAAGGGAACCTCAGCCAACGTGATTTCGTTGGGTGCTTATAATGTGCCTCAAGGTTCTGTTGTCGTCACGGCAGGTGGTGTTACGCTCACTGAAGGTACAGACTATTCTGTTGATTACTCCGCTGGTGAGGTAACCATCCTGAATCAGAGCATTATCGAAGCCGGTACGAATGTCAATGTGTCGTTAGAGAGCAATACCAATTACGGTATGCAGCGCAAAACCATGTTGGGTTTCAACTGGGAATATGAATTCTCGAAGAACTTCCAACTTGGAGGTACGCTGATGCACCTTAGCGAGCAAACGCTGACCTCAAAGGTTAGCATGGGTTCTGAACCTCTGAAGAACACGTTGTGGGGCCTCAACTTGAATTGGAAGACTGAGAGCCAGTGGCTCACCAATATACTGGATGCACTTCCTGGCCTGCACTGTACACAGCCCTCGCAGATTTCTTTCAAGGGAGAATTTGCTCAACTGATTGCCGGTACCGCAAGTGGCACACAGGATAATGCCGCCTATATTGACGACTTTGAGAATACAAAGAATTGTATCTCCGTAAGTGAACCTAAGTCGTGGATTATTTCCAGCGTACCCACCATGTTCCCGGAATATGCTGACAAGACCTCCGTCAGCAGTGGTTTCAACCGTGCTCTTCTGGCATGGTATAACATTGACCCGTTGTTTACCTATCGCTCGTCGTCACTGACTCCTGCCCACATCAAGAGCGACCTCGAACAACTTTCGAACCACTATGTGCGTGAGGTCTATGTTTCCGAACTCTATCCCAACCGTGATCAGAGCACCTACAATGGTGCCACGGCTACCCTGCCCATCCTGAACCTTGCCTACTATCCATCGGAGCGCGGTCCATATAACCTCTCCACTGAACTGAATGCTGATGGCACGCTGACTAATCCACAGCAACGTTGGGGTGGCATGATGCGAAAGCTCGACACAAACGACTTCGAACAGGCCAACGTAGAGTATATTGAGTTCTGGCTGCTCGATCCCTTTATCTATACCCGTAAGGAAGGCATCGCCTCGCAGTATGGTGGCGACCTTTACATCAACCTCGGTGAGGTGAGTGAGGATGTGTTGCATGATGGCTACAAGTTCTATGAGAGCGGTATGCCTGTTGATGGCAGTAGTTCCTTCTCTGAGACTCAATGGGGTAGAATCCCCCTGCAAGCTACCCAGACCTATGCTTTTGCCACCACCAGTGGCAGTCGTCAGTTGCAGGATGTGGGCTTCAACGGACTGACCGATGAGCAGGAGCGCGCCTTCCCTACTTATGCCGAGTTCCTGCAGAACATGCCTGTGACCAGCGACAGCGTCCGTCAAGCATGGATTGCTGACCCCGCCAATGATGACTACCATTATTTCCGTGGCAGCGACTTCGATGAACAGCGCACCCCCATCCTCCAGCGTTACAAGCGTATCAACATGCCGCAAGGCAACTCCCCCGATAACGATTCGAACAGCGAGAGCTACGACACCAGTTATAAGACCACGCCCGATGTGGAGGACATCAATCAGGACTACACGCTCAACGAGTATGAGCGTTATTTCCAGTATCATGTCAGTATTCGTCCGGAAGACTTGGAGATTGGGCGTAATCATATTGTCGATATTCGCAACAGCGGAGTCCGTCTGCGCAATGGCGATACCACGACGGTTCAGTGGTATCAGTTCCGCATACCCATTCAGCAATATGAGCACCGTGAGGGTGGCATCAGCGACTTCTCTAGCATCCGCTTCATGCGTATGTTCATGACCCAATTCCATCACCCCATCGTATTACGTTTCGGTAGTCTTGACCTCGTACGTGGTGAGTGGCGCATCTATGAGCAGTCGCTATCGACGACAGCCTCTGCCGAAACTGGTACGCTTGAAGCTAGTGCCGTTAATATTGAGGAAAATAATGACCGAAAGCCGGTCAATTATGTCCTGCCACCTGGCATTACACGAGTGCAGGACCCCTCACAGCCACAGCTGGTTGAGGCTAACGAGCAGTCACTAAACCTCACTGTTCGTAATTTGTCGCCCGGGGAGTCGAAGGCCGTCTATAAAAATTCTACCACCGATCTACGGCACTACAAACGGCTCCAGATGTTTGTGCATGCCAACCACCTGATGGGCGATGACACCAATCTGAAGGATGGCGAACTGGCGGTCTTTGTCAGATTGGGAAGCGACTATAAGTCGAACTATTATGAGTATGAGATACCGCTGAAACTGACTCCCGACCGTAGTAATTACAATAAGTACAGCCCTGAAGACTGTCGTGCTGTATGGCCCTTGGAAAACATGCTTGACATGCAACTCTCCGTCTTTACCGACTTGAAACGCCAACGTAATAAGCAGCGTGCTTCAGGTGGTGCCAGCTATACCCAGCTGTTCTCAGCTCAGGATCCCAACCATCCGGCAAATAAAGTCAGTATCATGGGTAATCCAACGTTAGGCGAGGTAAAGACCATGATAATAGGTGTCCGTAACATCAGCAAGACACAGAAATCTGGAGAGGTATGGGTTAATGAGCTACGACTTTTGGAAACCAACAATAATGGTGGCTGGGCTGCCAGCGGTGCTCTGAACATGCAACTGTCTGACATTGGTAGCCTGAACCTGAGCGGACGTCTTGTCACCGAGGGATTCGGTGGACTTGAAGAGGGTACAATGCAGCGCTCCACCGACAACTACCGCACGTTCTCTTTCACGGCAAATGTCGAGTTGGGCAAGTTCTTCCCTGACAAGGCGAAGGTCAGCATCCCCCTATACTACTCTGTTACAAAGGAACGCACCAGTCCGAAGTATAACCCACTGGATACAGACCTGCGACTGGAAGAGTCCTTGGATGCCATGGCTGACAGACAAGAGCGTGATTCCATTGAGCGTATTGCGGTCACGCGTGTCACCAACACCAACTTATCGCTCTCCAATGTCCGAGTTGGCATCAAGACCAAGCGTCACCCCATGCCGTACGATCCAGCTAATTTCTCGTTCTCCTTCGGACATCAGCACCGCTATATCACAGGCGAGACTACTGTCTATGAGCTTGAGGATCATTGGCGTGGCATGCTTAGTTACAACTACTCGCCAGTCTATAAGACTTTCGAGCCCTTTAAGAAACTGAAAGGTAAGTCGAAATGGCTCAATTTCCCCAAGGCATTAGGGATCAACTATCTGCCCCAGAATATTGCTTTCGATACAGAGATATTGCACAACTACCGTGAACTGCAGAGCCGAGACATGGAGGACCTTGGTGGTTCACGACTGCCTGCTACATTCGACTCGCAGTTCCTTTGGAACCGTGCTTTCAAGTTGCGCTGGGACCTTACCAAGAACCTCCATGTGTCGTTCCAGTCGGCAACGCATGCCGAGATAGAACAGCCTTACTGCATTGTCAACAAAGATCTTTATCCTGACCAGTATCAGGCTTGGAAGGACTCCGTTTGGCACAGCATCAGAAACCTTGGTACTCCGTTGGATTATCAGCAGACATTCACCGCCAGTTACCAGCTTCCGCTTAATAAGTTGCCCCTTTTGGACTGGCTCAATGCCGATGCTTCCTATAATGCGACTTACTCCTGGTTACGTGGCACCACACTCAAGGATGGTACTTCACTTGGCAATACCATTGCCAACAACCGGCAACTTACCATCAACTCAACCTGGAACATGGAACAACTTTATAATCATGTGCCTTTCCTCAAGAAAGTCAACGATCGTTTCAAGAAACGTTCTACGACAACCTCCAATAGCAAAAAGCCAAAGGAGACTAAAGACGAGCGCGAGCTGCCCCGCAACCAGCAGGCATTTATGAAGGAAGTGAAACTCAAACCCGATACCACGTTGGTGCTGAAACATGACAAGAAAACAAAGCGCATTCAGGTTACAGCTCGTACACAGGACGGTCGTACCTATCGGTTGAAATATAAGGTGAAAGACCAGAACAACATAGAGATACTGAACCGAGACACTGCTACGGTTATGGTTACTGTCAATGCCCGTCGCCCGATGGAGAAGCAGTGGTGGTACGAGCCTTCCCAGCACTTGGCCCGTCTTCTGATGATGGTGCGCAATGTCAGCATCTCCTATCGTGGTCAGTATGCCATGTCATTACCCGGCTTCCTGCCTCGCATTGGCGATGCCTTTGGACAGCGCTCGGGCGGTGCCCTTGCTCCTGGCCTTGACTTTGCCTTTGGCTTTGCTGGTGATGGCTATATAGATAAGAGCATGCAGAATGGCTGGCTACTTTGTAGTGACAGCGTCTCAACGCCTGCCACTACCAATCAGTCGAACGACCTTCAGGTGCGCATGCAGCTTGAACCCATGCAGGACCTGCGTATTGACCTGAACTGGGCTCGCAATGAAACGCGTGTCCGTAGCATTCAATATATGTATGGAGGCATGCCAACCACCCAGAGCGGAACTTTTACCATGACCACTATCAGTCTTGGTTCAGCACTTGAAGGCATCGGCGATGCCAATAATGGCTATCCATCTTCTTCATTTGAGAAGTTCTGCTCATTGCTGTCTGGTGGAGCTGGCTTGGAGTCTTCGCTCAATCCTCAGCAAATGATTCCAGCCTTTTTGGAGGCATATACCAGTAGCTCCACATCGGGTGGCATCATTCCCAAACTACGTGCTATGTTGCCCAACTGGACGGTTCGCTACTCGGGATTGATGCGCTACTCGTGGTTCATTGAAAACTTCAAGAGCTTCAATGTTAATCATGGTTACAAGTCCGTCTTTGCCATTGGAAGCTATTCCACCCCCATCATGCCCTATTCTCAGATTACCCTCGATGCCTCAAAACTCAGTGTCCCATCCGTCAGCCTGAATGAGTCGTTTACACCCTTGATCGGTGCTGATATGACCCTCAAGAACAGCATGACCCTCAAGATGGAGTATCGTACCACCCGTGTACTAAACCTCTCAATGACCAGCATGCAAATCAATGAGAGCCGTTCTAATGACTGGGTTGTAGGGGCTGGTTATAAGATACAAAATTTCCGCCTGTTTAATCCCGGAACCAGCCGGAAAATCAAAAAGGCACAGCGGGGTAAAAAGAAAGGTGACGGAACCGAAAACGAGGCGGCTAATGCCAGTCAGCAGCGACGTACCAGTGGTGTCAATCATGACCTCAACTTGCGTCTTGACCTTACCTACCGCCGACAGGCAGCCCTTGTTCGTGACATTGCCACTCGCACCAGTACGGCCTCCAGTGGCAACTCTGCATTCAAGGCCTCCTTCATGGCTGACTACACCCTCTCAAGGCTACTCACTCTCTCGGCCTATTACGACTTGCAGACAAATACTCCGCTCCTTTCCTCCAGTTCGTATCCTACCGTCACCCAGGATTTCGGCCTCTCTATGAAGTTCTCGCTGACAAGGTGATTGTTTTACTTGTCGTAGGCGTGTGGTGGATAGTCTGTGGTGAAATGCAGACCTCGGCATTCTTTGCGTTCCAGTGCCCAACGGGTAATGAGGTAACCTACGTTTATCATGTTGCGCAGTTCGCAGATGTCACGCGTGGCACGTACACGCTTGAAGAGGCGTTCCGTCTCTTCGTAGAGCATATCCAGACGGTCCCAGGCACGATGCAGACGCAAGTCGCTACGTACAATACCTACATAGTTGGCCATGATGAGGTTTACCTCCTTGACGCTCTGGGTGATGAGCACCTTCTCCTCGTTGGTCATGGTACCTTCGTCGTTCCATTCGGGCACGCGCTCGTTCCAGTCGTACAGTTCGAAGTGCTCCAAAGAGTGACGGGCGGCAGTCTCGGCATAGACAACAGCCTCGATGAGGGAGTTTGAGGCCAGACGGTTGCCACCATGCAGGCCTGTGCAGGAACACTCACCGAGGGCGTAGAGCCGCTCGATGCTGGACTGTCCGTTGAGATCGACCTTGATGCCGCCACACATGTAGTGGGCTGCAGGACGTACGGGAATGTAGTCGGTAGTGATGTCGATGCCCATGGAGAGGCACTTTTGGTAGATATTTGGGAAGTGGTGGCGCGTCTCGGCAGCGTCCTTATGGGTGACGTCGAGGCAGACGTGGTCAATACCGTGAATCTTCATCTCCTTATCAATGGCACGTGCCACGATATCACGCGGTGCCAAGGACAGACGTTCATCGTATTTCTCCATAAACGACTCACCATTGGGCAGGCGGAGGATGCCGCCATAGCCGCGCATAGCCTCGGTGATGAGGTAGGCGGGGTGTGTCTCCTTGGGATTATGAAGCACGGTGGGGTGGAACTGCACAAATTCCATGTCGGCCACCGTTCCCTTGGCACGATAGACCATAGCGATGCCGTCACCCGTAGCAATGATGGGGTTCGAGGTGGTGAGATAGACGGCTCCGCAGCCGCCAGTACACATGACGGTGGTCTTCGACAAATAGGTATCTACTTTCTCCGTTTTTGGGTTGAGCACATAGGCACCGTAGCACTGAATGTTGGGTGAGCGGCGGGTGACGCGCACACCGAGGTGGTGCTGGGTGATAATCTCTACGGCAAAATGGTTTTCCTTGATTTCTATTTCGGGACAGTTGCGTACGGCCTCCATCAGTCCGCGCTGTATCTCGGCACCCGTGTCATCGGCATGGTGCAGGATGCGGAACTCGGAGTGACCGCCCTCGCGGTGCAGGTCGAACGTTCCATCCTCCTTGCGGTCGAAGTTGACGCCCCACTGTACCAGTTCCTTGATTTGTTCAGGTGCCATACGGACTACCTGTTCTACAGCAGCAGGGTCGGAGATGTAGTCGCCGGCTATCATAGTATCCTCGATGTGTTTTTCGAAGTTGTCTAACTCCAGGTTCGTCACACTGGCAACACCACCCTGGGCAAACGATGTGTTAGCCTCTTCTAGTGTTGTCTTGCAGATAAGGCAGATACGAGGGTGATGAGTGGTGAGTGGTGAGTGGTGAGTGGTGAGACCGCGTGCAACCTTGCGGGCGTAGCTCATGCCGGCTACACCTGCTCCGATAATCAGGAAATCATACTTGTAAACCATATTCCTTTGTTTTAGTTCGCATGCAAAATTACAAAAAAACTTTAAACTTTAAACTCTAAACTCTAAACTTTTTGTACTTTTGCATGTGAAAATGAAAAAATATCTCTTTTTATTGCTTTTGTCGGTGCTTATGCTGCCTGCAAAAGCGCAAATGGACAGTCTGACGATTGACAACGACAGCGTTGTCACTATGCCGTGGCCCCAGACGTTGCAGGCTGACATTGACACGCTGATTCATAGTAGTTCACTACTGAATATCTCTGAGGTGGGCCTGATGGTCTATGACCTGACGGCTGATAGTACGCTCTATACGTACAACCACCGCCACACGTTACGCCCGGCATCGAACATGAAACTGGTGACGGCCATTGCCGCACTGGATCGCT
>JAEEGH010011905.1_pt1 | contig 19646 bp, 16 predicted proteins | sample 9134181 | NCBI WGS metagenome assembly JAEEGH01 (sample SAMN16246544, study PRJNA631951) | gut metagenome | biome: gut microbiome; feature: rumen; material: DP-attached | host: Bos | place: Iran: Karaj | collected 2018-10 | reverse complement strand
GCTCATTTCACAGGCCCTGCGCATCTCCCATGGCACAGGATGGTGAATATGAACTCGTTCCAAGGTCCTCTTCCCCAGGAATGGATAGATGCCCAGGCAGAACTTCAGAAGAAGATACTCCGCCGCGAGCGCGCACTGGGAATGAAACCCGTACTGCATTCCTTCAGCGGAAGCGTGCCTGCAGTATTCAAGGACGCTCACCCCGAAGCCGACATCACCAAGGTAAGCAACTGGGGGCGCTTCGGAGACCCGTACCGCTGCTGGTTCCTATCCCCCACCGACACTCTCTACGCAGAAATACAGAAGGCCTACATAGAAGAGCAGACCGCCCTTTTCGGCACCGACCATCTCTACGGGCTTGACCCCTTCAACGAGGTGGATGCCCCGAGCTGGGACCCGGCCACGCTCGCAGCTATGGGAACGGCCTTCCACAATTCCCTGCAGGCCGCTGACCCCGAGGCAGTATGGGTGCAGATGGGATGGTTCCTCATCAACGACCGCAAGCACTGGACCCCGGAGAATATGGAAGCCTTCCTGGGAAGCGTCCCGCGGGGGAAGATGATAATGCTGGACTACCACGACGACTGGATCCTAGGTTGGAAACTCACCGACAGATTCTATGGGCACGACTACATCGCCTGCGCCCTGCTGAATTTCGGAGGCAACACCCTGCTCAACGGCAACTTCCCCACCCTCATTCCTTTCTACGGAGAAACCCTCCGCGACGGAGGAGCCAACCTCAAGGGCGTGGGATCCACCCTGGAAGGATTCGGAACCAATCCCTACTACTATGAATTCGTGCTCAGCCTGGCCTGGGATTATCCCCTCAGCCCCGAGCAGTGGATAGACAAGCTTGCCGACCGCCATATTGGCCGGGAAGATGCCGCCGCCCGCGAGCTCTGGCATGACATAATAATGAACATCGCCCCTAAATACACGGGCTCGGGAGTATCGATGAACGCCCACCCCAAATTCGGGGAGCGCTGGAACTGGACGGTGAAATACCCCGACATCAAGGGCCGCACTCCGGTAATGGATTATGCCTGGCGCAAGATGCTGGAGATAGGCTCCGACCGCTATGAATACAAGTACGACCTGGTAAATCTCGGCCGCCAGGCCCTGGGAGATTACTTCGACATACTGAAAGACAGCCTGGAAATCGCCTGGAACAATCGCGACCTAGCCCTTGCAAAGGCCCTGAAGGAAGAGATGTCCCAGGTGATGGACGACTGCGACGCCCTGCTTGCCTGCGCCCCCGAACTCAACCTGCAGCCCTGGAACGAAGCGGCCCGCAGCTGGGGGAAGAGCAAGGAAGAAAAAGACTACTACGAAACCAGCGCCCGCACCATACTCAGCACCTGGGGCAACGCAACCAACCTTACCGACTATGCCAACCGGCAGTGGGCAGGCCTTGTGAAAAGCTACTACAAGCCCCGCTGGATGATGTTCTGCGACGACATAATCGCCAGCATAGAGGACGGCACCCAAATGAACACCGGCCGGTTCGACGAGCGCATCCGCTACCACGAAGTCCGCTGGGCGGAGGCTTCGGTCACTCCCATAGAGTATAACGCCCCGGCGGATCCCGTACAACTTTCGAAAGATATAATCACAAAATACAAGTTTTAATATGGAAGCATTGACAACCGCAATCCTGATTGTCGCCTATTGCGTCATTCCTGCCGGCGTACTCTGGCTCTGCAGGAAGGTAAAGTGGATAGGTAAGATCGGTCCCATCCTGATGCTCTACTTCCTCGGAGCCATAATCGCCAACGTAGGGATACTCCCCTCCGGCCCGGAAACATTGAAGGTACAGAACCTGCTTTCCAACGCTATGATTCCTCTTGCCATCCCGCTGATGCTGTTCAGCTTCACCTTCCGCAAGAGCGAAACCCGCGACCAGCTGATAGCGATGATAACCGGGCTTGCCGCCGTGGTGATAGCGGTTGCGGCAGGATATCCCATATTCGCTCCGCACATCCCCGGAGCGCCCCAGGTAGCCGGAATGTACACTGCCTGCCTTACGGGAGGCACCGTGAATATGGCTGCAGTAAGCAAGATGCTCGGAGTGGACGGGCATCAGTACGCCCTTCTCAACACCTACGATATGATGGTATCCTTCACCTACCTGGTGTTCATCATGGCCATAGGCATCAAGCTGGCCCGCAGATGGCTGCCGGTCAAGACCCTGGACAACTATGACGAGAAGGCCGTACGCGAAGCAGGAGAAGACAAGAACCCCTATAAGGGCCTCTTCAGCAAGAAAGGCATATTCAATAACGCCCTTCCGCTTCTAGGCGTAACCATAGTGGTGGTCGGCCTCAGCGCCGGAATCGCCGTAGGCCTTTCCAAGCTTCTTCCTGGCACCTTCATGATGTTCTTCATCCTTGCCATCACCACCATAAGCATAGCCGTTTCGTTCTGGAAACCCGTACATAAATATGAATACGGTTACGACATGGGGATGTATTTCATATACATCTTCTCGCTGGTGGTGGCTTCTATGGCCGACGTACGCGCCCTGGACTTCACCGGAGCACTCTGGATAGTGGGATTCCTCTTCTTCATGGAAATCATCTCCCTCTCCCTGCAGCTGCTCAGCGCCAAGTTTTTCAAGGTGGATGCAGACACCGCCGTCATCGCATCCGTCACCTATATCAACTCCCCGCCCTTCGTGCCCATGATCGCCGCATCCATGCGCAACAGCCGTGTGCTTATGCCCGGGCTCAGCATAGGCATCATAGGATATGCCGTAGGCAACTATCTAGGAGTACTCATCTGCAGCCTTCTCGGATAATATGCGCCCGGTTTACGAAAAAGATTTCCTGTACGACATTCTGGTTCCCTATGTGAACTGGAGCTTCAGGCGCGTATTCAGGAGCCTTGAATTCAAGGGGGTGGAGAATATCCCCGAGGACGGGGCCGTGATCTTCTCGCCCAACCACGTGAACACCTTGCTGGATGCCCTGGCAGTACTTGCCATGAGGGAGAACCGCCCGGTGGTGTTCGCCGCACGTGCGGACATCTTCCGCAAGCCGCTGGTCGCCAAGATACTGAACTTCCTGCGCATAGTGCCCATCAACCGCATCAGGGACGGCGTGGACGCCCTTGCCGGCAACGAGCAGACCTTCCACACGGCCATCCACACCCTGCAGGCCGGCATCCCCTTCTGCATATTCCCGGAAGGCCGTCACAGCCAGGACCCCGGCTTGCTGCCGCTGCGCAAAGGCATAGCCAGGATTGCGCTCCAGGCGGTAGATGAAATCGAAGGCCCGGTGTACATAGTTCCCATCGGCTTGGTATATGACGATTACGTGAACTTCCGCACCGACCTTACCATCAACGTCGGAGAAGCCGTGCTGGTGGCAAGAGGAAGGAGCAAGAAGACCCAGACCGAGCCTGAAAGGCAGCGCAAGGCCAGGAAGCTTCTGGTGAAGCTCACTACCAAGATGAAGGCCCTGATAGATACCCGCAGGGATAAACCGGTAAGGGACTCGCTGCTGCTGCGCACGCTGCGAATCCCTTTGGTTCCATTTGCCGCATTGCTGCTTTTGCCAGCATTCGGCATCGTGAAGTATCTGGCGAAGAACATGAAGGACAAAGCCTTCCTGAATTCTGTCCGCTACGGTATCTGCTACCTGATAAATCCTGTGATTATCTTCCTGCTGTCCGTGATCCTCGTGGTTGCTGGACTCATCCCTTGGTGGCTGATACTGCTGTTACCCATTCTCTCGGCCTTCGCCCCGGAGATATGGTACGGGGCGATGACCAAGAGAGTGGCTTCTAATTGATATTTCCTACCGTAGGAAGAGTTCCATTTTCGACCAGCGTGCAGTTATCCGGCACGCAGCGGGAGATAGTGACATCACTGTTGGAATTGAAGGTCGTGGCAGATGAAGCCTGCCTTACGGTACCGGTTTCGATCATACAATTCACGAAGTTGAAGCTACGTTCGGCATTGTCGCTTCCGTGGGCGAACAACCTGGCTATGAATGCGCCGCTGTTGGGGCCGTGGAGGGTTCCGCCTACCTTGCAATTCGTGAAGGTGTAAGTACCTGTCAGCGATGCCTGTCCCACGATACCGCCGACCCTGGCAAGAGGTGAACTGCCGTTGGTATTGATGGTCCCTCTGAACAGAAGGTTGCTGAAATTGCGCTTGGTGTTGCTGAACCCGACAATTCCTCCGACATAGCTCTGTCCTTCGGTACCGGCTTCCTGCCCGGGCTCGGTGAAAGCCGCCTTGTAGCGTTTGAAGATGATGTCCGCCCTGGAACTGCTGTTCACAGGAGGGGTTTTCGCCGCACCGGCAATTCCGCCTATGGCTACCCTGATGGGCGACCATATGGTGATGTCTCCGTAGTTGTTGCAATTGGAGTACTTCTTTCCCTCCTGATCGGCCGGGCCGCTGCCGCTTATGCCTCCGAAATAAGATGTCGGGCAGGCGTAAACCTTGGGAAGAAGGTCGCTTACCGAAGAATTGCCGTTGTGCAGAGTCTTGATTTCCCCATGGTTCTCACAATAGGAAATTGTGCGTTCTTCCGTGTCGTTCCATCCGCCGACTATGCCGCCGCAGTAAATCTGGCTGAGGGTGAGGCCGTCGAAGGTGATATCCCCATAATTGGAAGAGTGGTCAAGGTCGGATGAAACACCGTGGGCGAGGATTCCTCCAACATACACTACGTTATAAGGGCCGCCGGCAAGGGCGATATCACCTGAATTGGAAGCATATGCAAAAGATGCGACATCCGCCGCATAGCCGCAGATTCCACCGAGGTAGAGATTGGTACATTTCAGCCTCTCTATCCTCAGCGCGCCGGTATTGCTGGCGTCGACCTGGGAATAAGCCCGTCCGGCGATACCGCCTACATAGAAATACTTGTTAGTCTGCGAACTGGTATTGATTACTACGTCCCCCCTGTTGGTGGCGCTGATGCTCTTACCGGCCGCGTTCGATCCGACTATTCCCCCGATGAAAGGATTCTGGGCGGAGTTCTTGCCGGAGAAGGTGACGGTGCCGTCGTTGCTGCACGAGACTATGTCCCCTTGTGAATTGCCGGCGACGCCACCCAGGAAAGTATAACCATTGGAAGATATCTTCTGGGCCCAGGTAACATCGCCAAGGTTGGCACAGTCGCTTATCTGGGCATCTTTTTCCGCCTGATAACCGACGATGCCGCCGGTAGCATAGTAAAAGCTGCCCGAAGAGCTGAAAGTGCCGCTCAGCGAGATGTCCATGGCATTGGTACAGGACTTTACGGCTGCCTTGGCATGGCCGGCAATACCTCCGGCATACAGGGGGCCGTCGGCATTGGTGCCGGCGAAGCTGATGCTGCCGCCGGAAGTCTTGCAAGACTTTATCTCTCCGAGAGAACGGCCGGCTATGCCTCCGATGTATGTATTGCCTCCTGAGAAGGGAACTGTGATGGATCCGGTATTGCTGCAGTCGCTTATGCGCGCACTGAGGCGCCAGGTGTAATCCCTGTTGCCAAATCCGCATATGCCGCCCACATGGAAACTGCCCGTATTGGTGCCGAGGTCGTTGTCCACGAGGGTTATGGATGCCTTGTTGGTACAATTGACTGCTTCGCCTCCTACCAACTCGCCTACTATGCCGCCGAAGCAGCAGTCGCCGGTGGTAGCGGTAGACGGAGCAAATCGGAGACTACCCTTGGCAGTGCAATTGTAGAGACCTGCGACTTCGTCGCGGTGCGTGTCAAGTACCACCCGCCTGGCAAAGAGGCCGATATTGGACTGGGATGTACTTGTCTCGTTGATGTTGGAGTTAAGGGTCAGGTTCTTAACCACGCCCTTGAGGGTGCCGAAAAGAGGCTTGGTAAGGCCGGAAATGGTTTTTCCCTGGCCGTCGAAGGTACCTACGTAGTTTTCTACAGGAACGAAGGAAGATGCTATCGACGAAAGGTTAAGCGTCGATGCGTTCTGGGTAAGCAAGGCGTTAAGGCCCGTTTCCCCATTGGCCACGCGGCTCACGAAGGTCTGGAAAGTTTCCACGTTCCATATCTTGATGAGGTTGCTCACGGACGTTGGAGAATAAGCCACGTTCGAGAACTCACGCACCGTGCCTGCAGCTATGGTATTGTTGCTGCCTGTCATTACCCTGATCGTCATGCTTCCGGACGCATTGTCCACTATGGTCAGCGATATACCACCGGCGTAGGTGCCGGCAGGAACGGCCACGTAGAATACGAAAGGATCGGAAGACAACTGGATATGATGGCCGAACTGATATAGCAGTTCCGCACCTTCGGTAGAAGGAGTCAGGGTGCCATTTAGCAGAGCGCCCGTCTTCCCTATAGTGAAGGTGCCGGAAAGGGCCTGGTTGCCATCCTCGGCCTTGAGGGTAACGGAATCTATCTTCTTGCTGCCCGTGAGCGAGAAGCGCAGCAATGCGCCCACGTGATGCATGGGAACGACGGAGCCGACGCTGTTAAGCGAAGCATACATAGGCATTGCCTCAGGGTCGAAACCATCCTCCACATAATCCTGGGTAGAAGGGAATACAATCTGGTCCGAGCGGCCTTCCACTCCCCTGTAGAGGAAGTTGTAGGGGGCAACGGGGTCCACCTCGAAACTGGCGCTGGCGCTCGTATTACCGGACCCGGGCACGAAACTGCTGGCCGGAACTCCGTTAAGGGTAACTATGTCGGATGAGCTCCAGAACACTGGGTAAGTGTTTCCGGTCTTGGAGCCGAGGGATGTCTTGGTATCGGGAGATGCCGGGACGGCCAGTTCCACGGAGAAGGAGCGGCCTACGGTCATTTCTTTGGCGCAGCCCGCCACCATGGCGACAAGCGCCATTATGCTGAATATTGAATATATCTTTTTCATATGGCGTTGCGTTTATTCGAAGATTATATGAGATACTACAGGCACATGGTCAGAAGGCATTATTGTCTCGCCATTGTATACATAGGTATTCCTTACCGTCCTGTACGACTTTGCCCTTAGGTTCTGGGTAGTACCGTTATGTATGAAGATATGGTCGATACGACTCCACTTGGACTTCATATAATCGATGCTTTCCTCGTACGAATGCGTCCTTCCTGTCTGGGTTCCGGGGAATTGGCGGTAGAACTCGGCAAGATTGCCATCATCCTTAAGCTGGTCATACACATCCGTCCAATAATTGGTAAGTTGGGTATAGACTGAATTGCCAGAGGCCACATTCATGTCGCCGACACAGATTTGAGGCTGCCCGGCGAACTCACTGGTAACAAAGTTGACAAGGCTTGTAGCTGCTTCGGACTGATGCTCCTGCCCTTTAGTAGGCAGATGAGTCACGAAGAACATAAACACCTTCCCCGACTGATTGTGACGGAAACGAGCATACACGCAGGTCCTGGCAGGGCTGTTGGTGTTATTGTATGCATCCTTCGCATGTATATAGTAATCTCCACTAGTATCGTCAAACCACACATAATCATAATTCAAAAGAGTCAAAGTAGAGCTATTATAGGCGAAACCATTTGCATATACGAAGGACAGCGAATAACTATAACCATCCCAAAGACTCCAACTCCTTTTGATCTTTTCAGGGTTATCTAGTTCCCACGAGTAACTGTTGCTCAATCCGGCAGACTGGGCCATAGTTCTCAGGCCATAGGTTCCATTGGAACTAAAATCTTCATCAATTTCATTAAAACCTATGATGTCCGCCCTTGTCTCCACGATAGCTTCACCAAGAGCGCTGCGAACCGCGGGGATGTCGAGAAACATATGGGGAGCATAACACTCATTACTTTCACGGGAACCCTGGTTGAAAACATTGTAAGTAGCCACGGTAATCCCCACCGGAGATCCGGAGGGCGTGCCGCCGTTTATCGCAGAAAGGTCCCCGGGGGTGAGTATGTCCTCGGATGTACCTGAGGCATAGGACCGTACCGGCATGGTGATAACCTTGCCGGCTTCCATCTTCATGCCGGTTTCCCAGAACTTGAGGCGCATGGGAGCACCCTCCTCGGCATACAAGAGAGCTTCCAGTCCGGACTTGTAGTCCTGGGCAGGGATTGCTATATAGAAATACTTGTCGGTATCGGAAAGAAGTTGCCCTTTGCAATCATAGACCAGCGTACCCTCCTTTCCACCGGAGAACTTGCCGGTAAAGGCGGGGCCATCTTCCTCGAGCATGAAATCCCCGAACAGTTTTTCGTCCCCGAGGCTGTTGAGTTCTATCCTGTCCAAGCTGGCATTTCCGTTGACGGCAAAGCGGATGAATCCGCAGAAATGCTTCATGGACACGCCAAGACTGCTGCCGGACTCTACCGCCGTGCCATAAGCGGCGGCAGCGGCGCTGTCATAGGAATCCTCCGCATAAACTTGCCGGGAAGGCAGGGAAATCACATCTGCTTTATCGCTCGCGGGATAAAGAACTTTGTAAGGACGGGGAATGTACCCCTCGAGAGTGAAGGAGGCCTGAGTCTTCCCGTCGGCGACGGACGACAGGGCATTGGAGCGGATTCCGTTGATGGAAATCTTATCACCGGAATGCCAGACGACATCGAGTTCCGCCGAACCACTGTAAGGGCCGTAAACGGGCTTGACTTCAGTAGCCGACAATGAAACATCGAGAGTGAGAGATTGGTCGCTGCGTTGTTCGACCGAACAGGAGCACAACAGCCCGGCCACGATAGCAAGGGCCGGACCACATTTTTTAAAAATGTAATTAATCATAGTGTTATCGTTTCCCTCCATCGGAGGTAGTATAGCTGGTTAAAACTGCCTACCAAATATAAGGAAAAAATGAGGAAATCACTATGGGAAAAGAAAAAAGCCGGCAGTTTGCCGGCTTTGTCTGGATGAAAGGACTTGAACCTTCGACCTCCTGGTCCCTAACCAGGTGCGCTACCAACTGCGCCACATCCAGAATTTGGGATTGCAAAGTTAGTAAAATTTTTGATACTCCAAACATAAATGGCAAGAATTTTGAGTCAGGGAACAAAGCGTACTAAAATTTCATTTATCCTTTATGAGAAAAGTTGGTTTACTCGCGTGCTTGCTCACGCTGACCCTCTTCTCGGCATACGCCGGGGAGGGCTTCCTGAAAGGGAAAATCCTTAAGATCGAGATGAAGGATGTGGTTGCCGAACGTGGAGGCAGCAACTATAACCTTACGCTTTCAGGAATTCAATCATCCTCCTATGTTTCTCTCCTCTCTCTTGAAAGGGCCATAAAGAAAGCAGCCGAAGACAAGGACATCGCGATGATCTACATCAACACGGACAAGTTTTCCGCAGGCCTGGCTCCTATGGAAGAAGTCCGCAGCTACCTCAAGGGCTTCAGCAAGGCGGGCAAACCGGTAATCGCGTACGGCACCTCCTTCGGTAACGGCTCGTATTATATCGCGTCCGTAGCCGACCGCGTGTTCCTCTACCCTACCGGAGGAGCTGCCATCAATGGCCTCAGTTCCACCCAATACTTTCTGAAGGATGCTCTCGACACCTTGGGAATCGGAGTACAGCTAATACGCCACGGCAAATACAAATCCGCCGGCGAAATGTACATACGCAACGACATCTCCCCCGAGAACCGTGAACAATACGAGGTTATGTTGGACTCCATCTGGGGCAGCATACTCGACGAAATCGCCGAATCCAGAGGCATCTCCGTGGACGATCTGAGGAACTGGATAGAGAATCTGGAGATCGGTAAGGGACAGACCCTCGTGGACAAGGGCCTCGTGGACGGACTCAAATACCGCGACGAGATGGAACAGTATCTCTGCCATCTATTCGGCACTACGGAGCCGTCCGAAGTAAAGACCGTTGACATAAAGAATTATATGAAGAAACTGAAAGATGGTCCTTCATCCAAGAAGATTGCCGTCGTCTACGCCAACGGCGAAATAGGCGAGGGCCGTTCAGTCGGAGAAAAGGTCGCCAACGAAATAGCCAAGGTCCGTCGTGATTCCACTGTCAAGGCCGTGGTATTCCGCGTCAACTCCCCCGGCGGAGAGGTTACGGCTTCGGACATCATTCGTCGCGAAATCGAGTTGCTCAAGAAGTACAAGCCCGTCATCGCCAGTTACGGCTCGTATGCAGCATCGGGAGGATACCTGATTTCCGCGGGCTGCGACAAGATCTTCGTGGACAAGACCACCCTTACCGGCTCGATCGGCGTATTCGGAATGTTCTACAATGTGGGCGGAGCGATCAAGCAGAACCTCAAGGTCAACCCCGTACAGATAGGGACTGGCAAGCATAGCACAATGATGACCGGGATGTACCCTCTCTCCGAAGAAGAGCAGGCTTGGTGCCAGGATAAAATCGAAAAAGTATATGACGATTTCGTGACCGTGGTTTCTGAAGGCCGAAACATCTCGAAGGAATATGTAGATTCCATCGCCCAGGGAAGGGTCTGGACCGGTAAGGATGCCATAGACATCAAGCTGGCCGACGAGACCGGAACCATACTCGAAGCTGTGGAGTATGCTGCCAAGATCAGCAATCTGAAGAAATACAGCATAGTCTCTTACCCCAGGAAAAAGAGTTTCAAGGAGCAGCTCCTTGACAAGGATGATAAAGATGAAACTAAACCTCTCGTAAAAAGCATCATCAAGCCCGGGTTCAGCGTAGTTGCCAGAATGCCCTATTTTACCTTCGAATCAGAAACACTCCTGTTAAAATGAAAAAAACCATAATAATAATTGCTGCCCTGCTATCCATAAGCAGCGCGGCAGCATACGCCCAAGAAGACAACAAAGACACCAAAGAACTCCTGAAACGCATAGAAGAGATGGAGGTCAAGGTCAAGAAGCACAAGTCCCTTTCCTTCGGTCAGAAGCCATTTTCCGAGTTCAGCATGCTCAGCTATTCCGGATACGGATTCAATTTCGTGAAGGGCAGCGAGACCTTCAACCCCTGGCTATCCAGGGAGATAGTGCAGAATGTTTTCGAAGTGAATCTCCATCCCACGGGCTGGCTTTCGTTCAATGCCGGATTCGACCTCAAATGGAACAAATTCACCAGCAAGGAGAAGATTTTCGATATCGACGGCGGAAAGTTCGTTCCATCTGTAATTCCCAATCTTGAAAGGTCCACTATCAGGACATTCTCGCTCGCCGTTCCCGCCAGCATAGGTTTCAGCATCGGCAAGTTCGAGCTCAGGCTCGGCGTCGAAGGTGTCAAGAACATCAACAAATACACCAGCGTCAGAAGCACGTACTCGGCAGGCAAAAGCGATTACACCCGCAAGACCAAAGGAGGCGAAGTTGAAAGATATCAGCTGAACTACCAGGGAAGCCTGTTATTCAACAAAGAAATCGGGATCTATTACAAATATTGCCCGAAACAGCTAGTCCCGGGCAACGATATGATAAAACAATATCAGACGATAGGAATTATCGCATTTTTATAAGCCCCATCTCAAGTCCCCAGCATCCGTCAGTGATGATGGGGATTTTCTTTCCCCGTGCATCCTTGACATATATGAAGTCATCGACGAAAGTATGGGTGTGGCCTCCGATAATGATATCCAGGCCTTTGGTCTGAGGGACAATGGCCTGATCCACATCGTAGCCGAGATGGCTGAGAAGTATGACAAGCTTGCATTTTTCCTCCTTGCGGAGATGGGCGGCCCACTTGTTCACCACTTCCACATTGTCCAGCTGCTTGATGCGCTGGGCAGTGGGAGCGGCCACCATGGTGGCGATATCCGACTCCATCCCGATAATGCCAATACGTATCCCGCCTCTTTCTATGACGGCAGTCGGGGTAACGTACTGCTGAAGTATGTCGGGGAATTCGCAGTTGGCGCACACTATTGGACACTTTATCTGGCTCAGGCGCTGGGCAAGGCTCTCTATTCCTTCATCGAGCTCGTGGTTACCGAGGGTGATGCAGTCGTATCCGAGAGCATTTATCATCTTGGGCTCCAGCGAGCCACCCAGTTCGCTGTGGTAGGATGTCCCCTGGTTGAAGTCACCGGCGTGAAGAAGCAGCACATTGTCGGAAGAATACTCGGCGCGGACGCTGTCGATGAACGCGGCCCTCTCGATAATGCCGCCCAGCCCGTCAGATTCTCCCCCGCGTACGGGATCGAAATGGCTGTGCGTATCATTGGTATGGACGATTACCAGGCGGGGCTGGCAAGCTATGGCCGCAAGGCATACAAGCACGGAAACAATTATCTTCTTCATAGGCTTTCCTCCACTATTGAAACGCGTCCGTCGGTCTTATAAGCAAGAGGCTTACCCTCGGCGGTCAACGAGCGAATGTCCGCAAGTATGGCATCCCCGATCTTAATCTCGGAGATATAATAGTCCTGGGCACCGCGGGCAAGCTTGAATCCGTCTCCTCCGTCCAAGAGGAAGTCGATGGTAGCCACGCCGTAGAGACGCTCGTCATCCAGAGGGGCTCCATCCACCTCGGCACTCACCAGCTGACGGTCCTTGACCGACATACGGGCGTGGGAAATGCACTGTACGCCGTTCTCGGCCATATGCTCGAAAGCCTTCCTAAGCTCGGAGCCGGGAATCTGCACATAGCAGAGATAGTTCCGGAAAGGGAGCATAGATACGATGTCGTCGAGAAGCACGTCCCCGGCGGCGATATCCACGCGTATGCCTCCCATATTGGTAATAGCGATATCGACCTTGCGCCCATCGGGGGCTACCAGCGCGGAAACATCCTCATAGACGCGGTCAACGATGAAATTGCCGAGCGGGCTTTCCGGCCGGCCCTTGGGCATTGCCTCGGGGGCGAAGGCGACCACCTCCTTGAGTCGGGCCATCGCCGGCTGGACATCTATCAGCAGAGCGGCCACGGCGGCGGTAGCACCACCTTTGAACTCTTTCCCGACAGGGGCCTTGTAAACCCCGTCCTCGACAACGCCCAAAGCCTCCTTGACATTCACCGCATTAGGCACGGTAACACCGGTGCGGTGGCCGTCGATGCTGAATTTCTCCCACTTGAAAGAATAGGAGCAGGAACTCAGGACAAGGGCTGCCGAAAGCAGAAGTATTACTTTTGTTTTAACCATCTGAACAGATCTCCCCAATTGGATTTCTTGCCGAACATAAGGATTCCGGCCTTGTATATCTTGGCAGAGGCCCAGGCCAGCACCAGGAAGGTGCCGAAAAGCAGGGCGATGGAAAGCACGAGCTCCCATACAGGCACTCCGTAAGGGATACGTGAAAGCATCACTATAGGAGAAGTGAAAGGAATCATCGAGCCCCAGAACACAGCCTGGCTGTCAGGATTCTTGAAGGCGAACATAACCATGAAGAAGCCTATCATAAGAGGAATGGTGATGGGCAGCTGCAGCTGCTGGGAATCGGCTTCGTTCTCGACGGCGGAGCCTACTGCGGCATACATGGACGCATAGAGCAGATATCCCAGCACGAAGTAGATGAAGAAGCTTATGATCAAGGTCCCCCAAGGAACGTGCGCGAGCGTCGTGAAGATTACAGACATCTCGCTGTTCTGGGCCATGGCAGCCACATCCACTCCGCCCATTCCCTTGGCCATATCCGCCATCTGTGCGGTAGAAGCCAGATCGCCGCCGAAACCGAAGATGGCGCCCGCGGCAGCCAGCAGCACGACAGTAAGTATGATCCAGAGCAGGAACTGGGTAAGAGCCACGAGGGCTATGCCTATGATCTTGCCGAACATCAGCTCGGTAGCCTTGACGCTGGAGACCAGTACCTCTACCACGCGGGAGCTCTTCTCCTCTATGACCGAAGACATCACCATTGCTCCGAAGAGGGCGATGAACATATAGATGGCCATTCCCAGCACCATCGAAATCACCGTATAGATTCCGGATTCCGACACCTGTGCGTTGCCGCTTTCATCGAGGGTGAACTCGTTGAGCTTGACGTTGGCCTTTACATCCTTCATTATCTGGTCGAGACCGGCGATATTATAGGTGCCTATCCTGTAAGCTTCGACGGCTTTGTTGGCCCTGTTGCGCAGGCCTTCTTTGAAATCGATTCCGGTAGGTTTCTTGCTGTAGGTCTGCAGGCTTACGCTCTTGGCGGAGTCGAGCTGCGAGACGACGAGCAGCACGTCGAAACCGCGCGATGCAAGTTCGTCCTTCAGGACTGCGGGATCCTCGGAGCTGCAGTCGGTGAACTCGGCGGTCGAGCCGTTCTCGAAATAAGGCATCACTATGCCGGAATAATCCACCACGGCCACCTTCTGGCACTTCTCCTTGGAATTCAGCATCAACAGGGAAGGCAGTATGCAGAGCGCAGCGAACAATATGGGAACCACGAAAGTGGTGATAAGGAAACTCTTTTTCTTGACTCTAAGAAGATATTCGTGGGAAAGAACTATCCCTGTCCTTTTGAAACTCATTTCTCTCCGGCCTCCTCTCCGGTAACAAGCTTGATGAAAATATCGTTCATCCTGGGCATCAGCTCCTTGTAGGAATTGATGGTGACGCCCTTGTCGATGAATGTCTTGAGTACGTCATTGCCGGCCTTGTCGCGGGAGATGACCTCGGTGTGGCGGCCGTCGGCATCGGTGTACTCTATTTCGATGTTATTGTTGCCATATTCGCGGCGAATGCTGTCGACGGCACCCGTGATCACCAGCTTGCTCTTGTTGATGAGGGCTATCTCGTCGCAGAGTTCCTCCACGCTTTCCATATTGTGGGTGGAAAGAATTATGGTGGCTCCTTCCTCCCTGAGGCGGAGTATCTCCTTGCGTATGATGTCGGCGTTCACGGGGTCGAAACCACTGAAAGGCTCGTCGAGAATCATCAGCGAGGGCTTGTGCACGACGGTGGTTATGAACTGGAGCTTCTGGGCCATACCCTTGGAAAGTTCCTCCACCTTCTTGCCCCACCAGTCCTCGATGCCGAAGCGGACGAACCACTCCTTGAGCGCGGCCTTGGCAGCGCCGGCGCTCATACCCTTGAGCTGGGCCAGGTACATTGCCTGCTCGCCGACCTTCATCTTACGGTAGAGCCCCCTCTCCTCGGGCATATAGCCTATCTTCTCCACATCTTCCTGGGTGATGGGCTTGCCCCGGAAAAGGACCTCGCCGCTATTGGGAATGGTAATACGGTTGATAATACGGATCAGGGTGGTCTTGCCGGCGCCATTGGGACCTAGCAGACCGAAGATACCTCCTTCGGGGATATCGACGCTCACGTGGTCGAGGGCGACCTTCTCACCGAAGCTTTTGCAGATGTCTCTGCATTCAATAATTGCCATCGTTTTTGAAGTTTATTATCGTTCTTGTTTATAAGCTTACAAAGATAACAATAAATCAAATAAATTTGCTTTTGTCTCGACTTGCTCTTAAATTTGTATTGATATGGCCAAAACCAGCGTAAATATCGCCCAGCAGTGCAAAGAGATAATCGACTCCGTGAAAGCGGGCCGCTTCGCTCCGGTGTACCTGCTGATGGGTGACGAGCCCTACTACCCCGAGCTCGTCTGCCAGGCCATAATCGACAATTGCCTCCAGGATTTCGAGAAGGATTTCAACGAGACCATATGCTACGGCCCCGATGTCAGCGCTTCGCAGATCGTGACCACCGCACGACGCTTCCCAATGATGGCGGAGCGCCAGCTGGTAGTCGTAAAAGAGGCCCAGCAGATGAAGGGTCTGGAAGAACTCGCCGTCTATTGCGCCGAGCCCCTGGAATCCACCGTACTGGTGCTGCTGATGCACAAGGCCTCCGCCGACAAGCGCAAGAGCCTCTACAAGTCAGTACAGAAGGCCGGCGTGGTGGTGGACTCCCCCGCAATCCGGGACTACGAGATCTCCAACTGGATATCCTCCTACTACAGTTCAAGAGGGCTGCGCATAGAGCCCCAGGCCGCCGCGCTGCTGGGAGAATCCGCCGGTACCGAGCTTTCGGTGATAGCCGCAGAGACAGAAAAACTCCTCCGCAACCTTCCCGAAGGCTGCACGGAGGTGCGCGTGGAAGATGTCGAGAAGAACGTGGGCATCTCCCGCCAGTACAGCATATTCGAGCTCACCCGCGAGCTTTCCCTCAAGAACGCCGCAAAGGCCCTGAAGATCGCCACGCACATAGGCACCGCCGCCAAGTTCGCAATGCCTATGGCCGTGAGCGCACTGTACACCCACTTCTACCGCCTGCTCAAATACGAGGCCGCCCTTGCCAAGGACCCTCGGATGGGCCAGCAGGAAAGGGCCGCGGTGCTGGGCGTCAATCCCTTCTTCCTGCGCGAGTATGATGTCGCGGTACGCAATTACCCGGTGCCGTCCGCAATGAAGGTGATAGCCATGCTCTGCGAATTCGATTACCTGGGCAAGGGAGGCGACGGTGCCGCCACCACCCCCGACCAGCTGCTGGTGGAACTCACAGCCAAGATACTCAATGCCTGAGAGTCCTAAATACTACGACCGCCTGCGCCGCAAATGGGTTGCGGCCACCCCCGAGGAGAGGGTGAGACAGTGGTTCATAGACCTGCTGGCAGAGACTGCAGGGGTGCCGGACTGGATGATGATGAGCGAGGTCCCGATGAAGTACGGGCAGAAGAGCTGGAGGGCGGACATAGTGGTTTATTCCGGGGACGGAAGTCCGCTGGCGATAGTGGAGTGCAAGCGGCCCGGAGTGGAGCTCGGCTCCTCGGTAGCCGAACAGGCCCTGCGCTACAGCACGGTGCAGCAGGTAGCTTACATATTCCTCACTAACGGCTCCCAGACCTACGCCTACGGGAGGACGGAAAACGGATTCGAGGCCCTGGCCAAGATTCCCACATATCAGGAAATGAAAGAGAAATGTCGACACTGACTACACAATACGTACAGAAGCCCATCTTCAAGATCGTGAGCCAGACTGCCCGCGAGCGAGGCGTACGCGCCTTCGCAATCGGAGGGTACGTGCGCGACTGCTTCCTGGGCCGCGAATGCAACGACATCGACATAGTAGTGGAGGGAAGCGGCATAGATTTCGCCCGCGCCGTTGGGGAGAAAACCGGCTCCTACGTAACCGTATTCAAGAATTTCGGCACGGCGATGATGCATTTCGAAGGGGATGAGATAGAATTCGTCGGGGCCCGCAAAGAGTCCTACCGGAGGGAATCCCGCAATCCCATAGTCGAGAACGGCACCCTGGAGGACGACCAGCTCCGCCGGGACTTCACCATAAACGCTATGGCCTTCTCCCTGCAAGAAGAGGATTTCGGCGCGCTGGTGGATCCTTTCGGCGGCATCAAGGACCTGGCCGCAGGCATTATCCGCACCCCCCTCGATCCCGATACCACCTACTCCGACGATCCCCTGAGGATGCTGCGGGCCGTGCGCTTCGCCACCCGACTCAGCACCCCCGGGCATCCCTTCAGCATAGTCCCCGAATCTATGGAATCAATGCGCAGGATGGCCCCCAGGATGGAAATCCTTTCTAAAGAGAGGATAGCGGAAGAGCTCAACAAGATGCTGCTCTGCAACCAGCCCTCTATGGCCTTCCAGCTTATGGACGAGGCCGGATTGCTGAGCGGAATTCTCCCCTGGGTAGCCGCCCTGAAGGGAGTGGAGAACATAGACGGACACGGGCACAAGGACATCTTCACCCATTCCCTGGCGGTGCTGGACAACGTCGCTGCCGTATCCGACAATCTCTGGCTGCGCTGGGCCGCCCTGCTCCACGACGTGGGCAAGCCGGTAGTGAAGAAGTACGAACCCGGCACAGGCTGGACCTTCCACGGGCACGATGTAGTGGGCTCGAAGATGGTCCCGAAGATATTTGCTTCCCTGAAACTTCCCCTGGACGAAAAGCTGAAATACGTCAAGAAGATGGTCTGGCTGCATATGCGCCCCATAGCGCTGGTGGACGACGAAGTCACCGATTCCGCAGTGCGCAGGCTGCTTTTCGACGCCGGCGACGACATCGACGACCTTATGACTCTCTGCAACGCGGACATCACTTCCCGCAACCCGGTCAAGGTCGCCAAGATAAAGAGCAATTTCGAACTTGTGAAGCGCAAACTGGTGGAGGTGGAAGAGAAAGATGCGCTGCGCAATTTCAAGAACCCTATCACCGGAGACTATATAATGGAAGTCTACGGAATCGATCCCTGCAACACCATAGGGCAGATAAAGGAAGTGGTGAAAGAGGCCATCCTCGAAGGAGAGATAGGCAATAATTTCGAAGAGGCCGATGCCCTGATGCGCAAGACTGCCGCCGAACTCGGACTCAAACCGTGCAAATAAAAGAATACATAGACTACATTAGCGGCGTGCGGAGGTACTCCCCCCGCACTAAAGAATTGTATTCGACGATACTGGAAGATTTCTCGAAATCCGGTCAGCCGCTGACCGCCACCGGAATACGCAATTATGAAGTAGAACTGCTGGACACCCGCAAGCTCGGCGCCCGCACCACCGGTCTGCATCTAAGCGTGCTCAGCGGTTATTGCCGCTATCTTATGAAAAAGGGGGAACTCCCCTCGAATCCGGTAAAGCTGGTCAGCCGCCCGAAGGAAGAAAAGCGGCTCCCGCAGTTCTACAGGGCAGATGCTATGAGGGAATACTTCAACCGGACGGAGCACGATGCCGACGAGGAATCGCTGGAATTCCTGCTCTCCCTTCCTGAGGGCGACAGCACTGCTGCCGGGCTCTACCTAAGGAGGTTGCGCCGCCTAATAGTATCTATGCTCTTCGGCACAGGCATACGCCGCAGCGAACTGATCTCCCTCGATATTGCCTCGCTCAACCGGGGCAGGCAGAGTCTCAGCGTACGCGGAAAAGGCGACAAGATGCGCGAAATTCCGCTGGTGAGTGGTTTATATGATGAAATTTTGTTATATTTGAGTGCAGCCGACCATATGCTGGGCCCCGCTGGCGGGAGCGAGACTCCCCTGCTGCGCACGCCCAAGGGCGCAAGGCTTTATCCTGTCTTCGTGGACAGGGCAGTGAAGGAGGAATTGGCAGATGCCGAAGGCTTCACCGGGAGAAAGTCGCCGCACGTGCTGAGGCACACCATCGCGAGCGAGCTTCTGGACGAAGGCACGGATCTGAATTCGATAAAGGAATTGCTCGGTCACTCCTCGCTTGCAGCAACCCAGGTCTACACCCACAATACCATAGAGCGGCTCAAGAAAGTTTATGACAAAGCCCATCCCAGGGCAAGTAAAAACGGAGGTAAATATGGAGATCAAGATTAAGACTCTCAAATTCGACGCCGACCAGAAGCTGATCGCATTCGTCGAGAAAAAAGTTTCCAAGCTGGACAAATTCTTCAAAGGTGCTGCAGATGTAGCTGAAGTTACTTTGTCGCTGCTCTCCGAGCCCGACAACAAGCAGGCCAAGATCCAGATGCATGTTCCAGGAGACGACCTCATCATCGAAAGGAACTCATCTTCCTTCGAACAGGCTATTACCGATTGCGTGGATGCAATGAAAGAAAAGCTTACACGTAAGAAAGAAAAGACCTACGACATATAAACGAACAAGAAGCCGGCTGTTTCCAGCCGGCTTCTTTTATGCGGAAAGACAGGGATTCGAACCCTGGAGCCGCTTTGGGCGGCCACGCGCTTTCCAGACGCGCCTCTTCAGCCACTCGAGCATCTTTCCATTTTGGGACTGCAAATATACGAATATTTTTTTTCTCTGCAATATATTTGCTTCCCTTTAAGTGGAGATGGGCGGACTCGAACCGCCGTCCAAACAAATTCCCAATGGGCTTTCTACACGCTTATCCTTCCTTTGATT
>JAEEGH010011904.1_pt1 | contig 19646 bp, 22 predicted proteins | sample 9134181 | NCBI WGS metagenome assembly JAEEGH01 (sample SAMN16246544, study PRJNA631951) | gut metagenome | biome: gut microbiome; feature: rumen; material: DP-attached | host: Bos | place: Iran: Karaj | collected 2018-10 | reverse complement strand
GATTTGAACTTACTGATGAGTTACGTCAAGCAATGTCCCGTTACAGAACATCCACACAAACTGACAACGGCAAACCATTAAGTTTTAGACAAGCAATATCTGGCTTAAATATGACACCAATGACTTGGTATAATATTGAAAGCGGAAAGGTGCCTTGTGCTTCATGGGATTCATGGGAAGATATTTATCGGCTTCTGCTTTCTGCAAAGCTGATAGATGAAAATGATGTTGAGATCATGCCAATGGGTCATATGAGAAAAACTATCTTGAAGTTAAGGGAAAAACTTCAATCAGCCGTGAACGTCGGAGACAACAACAACATCAAGCAGGCGGCAATCGGGACAAATGCGACAGTCCAGACGGGCGGCAGCTTTGACGGCGTGATCGACGCGATCATGTCAAGCGACATGTGCGACGGTTGCAAGATCAAAGCCTACAACCTTATTAAGAAAGCAAAATAGGCACAAAAAAAAGCCCGCCGACTGACCAGAGAAATCGGCGGGCCATCAATGGATCACCCCTGCTCATGGGGCGTCATTACTCTAGCCTTGCTTTTGGCGGAATCAAGCAAAAGCACCAAAAACGGGGCTGGATTCTAGGAGCTAGGCTATTCCATGATGTCCTTTTCGCTTATCCCGCTGATAATCTCAAACTTCTGAAAATCGAAGTTAGGCAGGGCAAGCAGCTTTTTCTTTTCGCTTTCCCAATTATAGGACGCCTTGGCCTTCTCAAATGATTGCCGCCATGCTTCTTTATAATCATAGACTTTCAGATAGCCGCCTGTGACTTGCCACGACGGATGCTCTTTTTGCTCTTCTTCCGTCATGTCTTTAGCGTCAATCCATACATTTAAATCAAAAAAGAAGAAATTCGGAAAACTTAAATTATCTCTTGTAACAGACGTTTCCTTGTCAAAAATACGGACTGGCGGTATATCCGTGTTCAAGTAGCCGCTGTTCCAGTAGCCGCTGTTCCAGTTGCCGCTGTTCCAGTCGCCGCTGTTCCAGTTGCCGCTGTTCCAGTCGCCGCTGTTCCTGTTGCCGCTGTTCCTGTTGCCGCTGTTCCTGTCGCCGCTGTTACAAGCGTCTAAAATTTCACCATGTGATAATTCACGAATAATTTTAATTTTGTTCGTTACATATTTACATTCATCGTGGTCAATATCGCCTAAAGCCTCGATCTCACATATTCTTGCATCTCTGGGGTAATAATCAAAGCAATAAGCGCATTTGATGCAAAAATGGAAGCCGCTTTCACATAATTCAATTTTACCATTATGTGTGTAAGTCTTTCCAATTTCATATTGAAAACCTCTGCAAGTCAAATCTTTGTTAAAAGCCTTATAACCTTTCATTTTCATTTTGTCATCCTTTGCCGCCTATTGTCGCCGGGCGGCTCGGCTCTGGTGATTAAAGCTGATTATAAACACATTCGGGAACATTGTAAATAAATGCTCCACATTTGACTAATAAGGCATTTTTACCATAGTATAACTTTTTCATGCCTGTAACGCTTCCATTTGCGCTAAAATTAGGATATTGAGACAGATTAAATTTCATCCCTTCATAACGATTTGCTGTCTTAACTTTTGCCATAATAAGACCTCCTTTCAAGCTACAATCTGCTTTATTCCGTTTTTCTGCATCTTGTTGATTAATCTATCATAACTCTTTACCATTTTGCTGTGTGTATTGTATCTTTCTTTGTTGTAATCCAATACTCTAGCCCAATGATCTACTTTCAACTCCCAATGCAGAAGATTATCGACATTATCTTCCTTGACAGCTTTCTTTACCTGCCGTTTGGCTTCTTTCAAATGTTCTTTGGCTGTTCCGATCATTCTTTTATGGCCGTCTGCCTGTTCTTGGAATTGCTGTCTTAATCTTTCATAGTCTTCAAGTTTGACAATCAACATATTAAAGCCTCCTAGTTCCTGTAAAAGTCCACAAGTTCCGGCTCTTCAATCGTCGCCAATATGGCCGCGATCCTGCAAAGGATAACCATTAGTCTTTTCATTGTCTTTTCTCCTGCTCTCTAGGACTTAACAGACTGAAATCACCTTTGTTATTATGATCTACTTCAAATTTTGCAACATCTTCATATTTAACAATGTGTTCGGGCCAGTTCCAGCCGTGGTATTTTTGCCATGTTTCAACGGGCCCGGCGATTCTTTCAATCGGATAAAGCGTGTCTAGTAAATGCAGAATCTTCTCACTTGAATACAGTTGAAAATTCTGGTGCAGACACATCACGGCCATACATTGGATCCGCTGCTCTCGTCTGTCAATGAAAAAGATTTTGATAATATCTCTTGCGTTGCCTACTGCTACAAGTTGATTATTCTGTGCTGTTGCTACTACAAACATCTTTAAAGCTCCTTTTCCCTCTCTCCTCTGGTTGGTTTTAGATCAATTCCTTGACGCTTTCCGGCAGCTTTTCAACTTCACCGTGCCAGCATCCCGCTTGCCAGTAGAATCCATTTGCTTTCAAGTCCTTGATGATGGAATAATCTGGCTTTTCCGCAAAGGTAACGCGGCAGTATTCCGTCTCACTCCATTGGCCTTTGAACGTCTCCAGCTTCACGCCGTTGGGAGTGTCGGCCGCTGCCTGCTGCCGTTCCTGCCGTCTCTTGATGTCCTCGATCCGCTCTTTCAGCCGTCTAATATTGGCGTTGTTGTTCGTCAACGCATACGCCGGAAAGCCGCGTTGCTGATAGCTGAACATTGGCGGCTCCAGTAACGATTTTATAGAATCGTCGGACAATCCCAACTTTTTAAGCTCGGCGGCTTTCTGCTCGTCGCTGGTTCTGACGTTCCTCATGATCCTGTTTGCCGTTTTCATTTCCTCTTGCAACTGTTCAAGATTCTTGATTTTCGCCTCTAGTTTCTCGATTGCGTTCTCATCGTCGGAGAAAATAGTCGTTTCAAGCTGGCGGGCCAGTCCTTTCGCTTTGCTTTCGTGTTCCTCGGCGCGTTTCGTCGCCTCATATCCTCTTTCCATGGCCTTGTCGGCTTTCTTGATCGCGTTGATATGGCCCCGTGCGCTGTAATGATCCACTAGAATGGGCTGGCCCATCGGGATAACTGAAAAGATGTCATCGACTTTCTTGTGTTCCGCCGCCGCTTGATTCCGTGCGCCCTGCGCCCACTGTTCACGCTTTGCAAGCTTCCTTTCCAGTTTTTCACGCCGTGTCATCGTGTGTCTTGCCTCCTGCTGTGGTTGCTGCTCTTCTGGTTTTTCTTCCTGCTGTCCAAAATCAAACGTCAGATTATGGGCCAATCTGATTTGGTGGTTCTGTTCGCTCTGCCGCTTTTCAAACTTGTTGAAAGCCTTAATCCGTTTATCAATGTCCTTTCTTGTCTCGGCAACCAAAGTAAACGGATCTTCCGGAAGATCTGTGAAAAGTTCCTGTTGTTCCATCGTCACACCTCCGCCGCTGTTTCAAGGAAAGTCATGTAACCCATCATCAAAAGGATCTGATCTCTTGTCTCGTTCGCCATCTTAATGTTCTTGTCACATTTGGCCGTGAAGGTCTTATCATAACATTCCCACTGTTCATCTTTTCTTAACATCGAGAACTCGACAGCAACCAGACGGTGAAGATCGTCCAGCTTCTTAAGGTTCTCTTTCAGCTCTTGAACTTTCGTCTTTCTCGCTTCTCTTTCTTCCGTTGTCATCGCTTGCACCTTTTATAATGTTGTTGTCGGCCTGCCAATCATCGGCGCGTAGTCTGCCATACTGCGCGGACGCCTTGCGGCGTTTCGGCTAATTCATCCGGCGGGCTTGCTTACCATTCGCAGGCCCGCCGCGTCTCGTCTTGCGCGCGCCTTACTTGGTGCCGTCTGCGCTCTCTCCACCTAGCAGCGGGAGCGACGGCGGCGGGAGGCTATGCCCGCCAAAGAGCTATTACAAATTAACATAGGATAACTTGTAACGTGCATTAAATTAACCTGTGTTTATTTAAAGTCAAACAAAAATCAATAAAAAATCTATAAAATGTTAATTTTTCTTTATAATCTGTTGAATTGCAAATATTTAGGCTTGTTTATGCTTGTAGTCATAACATGTTTAATATCAATGCTTTAGACTTAAATCGCTTTTTATTGATTGCGTTTATAACATGTTGCAACCACGATATTTAAGCGTGAAAATTAACGTCGCCACTAATAAGAATATATTTAATTCTAACAACACAACATATAAAATGTTGTGTGTGTGTGAAAAAAAGGTGGGTTTAATTAACACAACCCCCTTTTTTCACACAATAGGACAACAGAACAACACAACAGCTTGACATCTGTTGTGTGTGGTTGTCTGTGGAGAGATAAAAGAGAGAGCGGCCCGCGTGGAGCCGCAAGCCCTGGAGCTGATGCCGTGGAGCTTGACGGCCTGCGGCCCGCTGTTGTCGTGGATCTCTGGAGCTGATGCCGGCAAGCCCTGCCCTCGATGATCGTGAAAGCAGACCAGAAGACAGCACAGCGGCCCACGGTGGACAGCATAGCAGCAGAGCGGACAAAGGTGCCCACAGTGGACCACAGGGGACAGCACAGCCAACAAAGCCGTGGAGATCCACAGCACCACAGCCATGGAAAAGAAGCAAAAGCCATTACCGAGCGGGCACGCGTGTGCAGTCGTGTGGGCGAGGGCGAATAAATCATAAGTGACACTTTTGCGTTTTTTGTCACAAATAAGATAAAAAAATATCTAGCTGTCTGCTGCTTGCTTGATCTAGTTGTACTAAACTGTAACCAAAAAGCAAAATCGTACCTATGATAATTTCCTGCTAGGATTTTACACGACATTTCAGCCGCTCGGATGTTTGGTTAAGGCACACAGTAGAGCTAATTTAAGCACAGGGGGCCCCATCGAGCGGCCAGTTTTCGCCCGCAGCCCCCGCCGCCGGAGGTGCAATATCCCCCAATTATCTAGCGTTGAAGGAGACAGTGAAAATGGGAAAAGTCGGTCGTCCAAGGAAGAGCGATGCTGAAGGGGCCCAATTCGGGCCGGAGGGGGCCCCTGCTGGCGTTTTGAGCGGTGACGAGGGGTTGTTGTCCGTCGATGAGTTCAAGGGCGCGGACGGCAGCGAAGACCACTGGCGGGATGTCCACTGGGTGTATAATAATCTCTGGGTCAAGGAGGTCAAGGCCTCTGATGCGCCGTCTGCGGGTGCATGGTTCTGGCTGGTGGACTGCCGGACGAACGCGGACGCAAGGGCGAAGTTTCGGGACTACTACATGAAGCTGGCTCCAAGCCGCAAGGAGTTGGATGAAAGGGCGCGTCGTGCGGACGGCGGGGAGAGCGTCTTGGAGCTTCTGACTGAAATCGAGAGGGTGCTGCAATGAGCGAGACTGTATTGCGGACGACGGAGGAATTGCTTTGGCATCCCGTGGCGGAGGATATTCTTGCTCGGATGGACTCTGACGAGAAGGCTGGCGGCGGAGACGGCGTGGGCGGCATCACGACGGAGTTTTACAGGCGGCTGGTCGTTGGACGTGGCGGCAAGGACTTGCTTGGCAATGTGCGGCTTCGGAAGAAGCTGGTTGAGGCCTGCGGGAAGGACGAGGCGACGCGGCGGGCGGTATGGACGATATGCAGGCGTGATCTGCTGTTCTGGGTGAACATGTTCTGCTTCACCTACGATCCGCGCAACTTGGGGAATCCGCAGGCGACGGGCTTGCGGAAGATGCCGAAGGTGGTTCCGTTCGTGACTTGGGATTTTCAAGACGACGCGATGCGGCTTATCCAGTGGTGCATCATGAATGGGATAGACGGTCTGATAGAGAAGAGCCGCGACATGGGCGCGTCGTGGATCTGCCTCACGGTTTACGACTGGTTTTTCCTGTTTCACGACATGGACACGTTCATGATGGTCAGCCGGAAGGAGGACTTGGTTGACAAGAAGGAGGATCCCGACTGCCTGTTCTGGAAGATAGACTTCATCAATTCGCACCTTCCGCAATGGATGTGCCCCGAAATCAGCCGTGCGAAATGCCACATGAAGAATGAAGCTGGCGGCGGCACGATAGACGGCGAAAGCACGACGGGCGACGTGGGGCGCGGCGGTCGTCGGAAGAGCATACTGCTTGACGAGTTCGGTGCGGTCGAAGAGAACGAGAGCCAGGAGGTCTTGAACGCGACGAACGACAACACGGAGTGCCGCATCTTCAACTCAACGCCGAAAGGGGCGGTCGGCGCGTACTACGAGCAGACGAAGCGGGATGATATTGTCAAGATACGGATGCACTGGAGCCAGCATCCGCACAAGCGTGAGGGGCTTTACACCTGCGAGAAGGGGAAATGCCCGTTGCATCCGGAAGGCGGTCACCTTCACAGCAAGTGGTATGACCGTGAGTGCAGGCGGCGCGGGTGGAATCCCGTGGCGATAGCGCAGGAATTGGACATCGACTATGCGCGGGCTGGCGGGGCCTTCTTTTCTGTTCCCGTCCTTGAAGCGTACATCACGGCGGTCTGCCGTTACCGTCTGTTTGAAGGGGAGCTTGAATTCGACAGGGTTGTCGCACGGCCGGAAGGGCTTGTAGAGCAGGAAGGCGGGCACCTGCTGATGTGGGTTGCGCCGTCGCTTGACGGCACGATCCCGTCCGGCAGATACGGCATGGGCATCGACATTTCGGAGGGCACGGGCGCGTCTTTCAGCTGCATTTCCATCGGCAACATAGACACGGCGGAGAAAGTCGCCTGCTACGCGAATCCCAACGTGAAGCCTTACGAGCTGGCGAGATACGCCGTCGCGTTGGCGCATTTCTTCAACGGCGCGTTCATGGTCTGGGAGGCGAACGGTCCGGGCCGCGAATTCGGCGACGAGGTTTCGCGGCTTGGGTACACCAACATCTTCCACCGCACGAACATGGCGACGAAGACGCGAAGCCAGTTCCCTGGCTGGTATTCGCTTCCCGAAGAGAAGATAAGCGTGTTCGGCAGCTATCGTCGGGCCTTGGCGGAGAGGACGTTCATGAACCGTGACAAGGCGGCCGTGAAGGAGTGCTTCAAGTTCGTGACGGATCAGAACGGCGTTCCGACATACCAAGGCGGCAGCTTCGACTTGGGGCGGATCGGCCAGAGCCACGGTGACGTGGTTGTCTCGGACGCTTTGCTGAACATGGTGTTCGACCTGCTGCGCGGCGGTCTTATGGACGACGAGGACGACAAGGAGCCGGAGATCCCGGAATTCTGCTTGGCGAAGCGGCTTGACGCGGCGCGGCAGGAGATGAGGGACGGGCCTTGGCTTGGGGCCATCTGAAAAAAATTTCATTTTGTGTTTGGTGTGGCTAAAAAGTGATGCAAGTTATGTAGGCGATGGTTTGTATATTGAATTTTTTGGAGCATGGGGCATCGCAGATGAACGCTACGGCAACACAAAGACTTGGAGACGCAGTAAGAGACGCGCACAAGTGGCTTGACGAATTTCGCAGGAAAAGCCAGGAGTTCGTGCGTCTCTACGCAGGCAAGGAATACGCCATGAGCGACTTGATGCAGGAAACGCCAGTCAACTCCATGGAGCTTGCGGCAAGCATTTACACGTACAAGCTGGCAAGCGGAATCCCGCAGGCGATGGTCACGACGGAATATCGCAAACTGCGGCCCCATGCTGAAATGCTGCGTATGGCTTTGGACTATCTCTGCAATGGAATCGACCTTCACGACACAATCGAGGAAGTCGTGCTTGACGCGATTTTCGGCTTCGGGATAGTCAAAGTCGGAATCAACGCGGCGACGAATCTCAAAGGCTTTTCGGAAGACGGCGGACAGCCGTTCGCTGAAAGAGTTTCGCAGGACGATTTCGTTTTCGACACGACCGCAGAGAGCTGGAAGAAATGCCAGTTCGTCGGCAATCGATTCTCCGTTGACGCGGAGGCGGCGCGGAAGTCCAAGCTATACAAGAATCTGGACAAGATAGACTTGGCTGGCTACGGCACGACGTTGCAGAGCGGCGACAGGCCAGCGTCCGACTTGTCAACCGACCGTTCGGCGCAGGACGCTTCCAAGTACCGTGAGCGTTTCATCTTCTGGGAGATATGGCTTCCCTACGAGCGGAAGATCGTCACCATGGACGAAGGGTTGGAGCATGTCTTGAAGGAGCAGGACTGGACGGGTCCGGACGACGGGCCGTATATCATCCTGCGCTTCGGCAAGGTGCCGGGCAACATCTGTCCGCTGGCACCTGCGGCGGTCTGGGCCGACATGCACATGTTCATCCAGCGTGTCTGGCACAAGATATGCAACCAGGCCGACAGGCAGAAGACGATGACGGCGTTCGCTGGCGGCAGCAAGGAAGACGCTGAACGTGTGCGAGACGGTGCGGACGGCGATGTCATCCATGTGCAGGACATGAGGAACGTGCAGGAAGTCCGCTACGGCGGGCCGGACGCGCAGATGCTTGCATTGGCGACTGGCCTTGATCCCGTTTTCAGCCGCATCGCCGGAAATCTTGATGTCGCTGGCGGATTGTCGCCAATGGGGCAGACGGCCACGCAGGACGCGATTCTCAACCAGAACAGCGGGACGAGATTTGAGAAGATGGCGGACAGCGTTACCCTGTTCGTCGGCAGGATCATGAAGCACCTTGCATGGTGGATGTGGACGGATCCCTACATCAACCTTCCGTTGGTGAAGCGGATCGGCAAGACCGTCGAGATAGAAGTGTCGTTCAACCAGCGGCAGAAGGCTGGCGATTTCATGGACTACGCGATAAAGGTGTCGCCTTACTCCATGACGCGGAAGACACCGCAACAGACGTTGCAGGCGTTGACGCAGATATTCCAGATGTTCATCCAGCCTTATATGGAGCTTGCCATGCAGCAGGGCATCGAGCTTGACCTGCATGAATTGTTCCGTTATGTGGCGCGTCTTGCCGACATTCCGGAACTGAACGGGATTCTGACATACGGCGATCCCGTCGTGCAGCCGCCGGACAGCGGAATTGAAATCCAGAAGCCGCCGACGCACAGTGTCTATGAGCGTGTTTCACGTCCTGCCACGAACTACGGCAACGAGCGGACGGCCTTGTCAAAGGCTTTCAGCGGACAGGGATTGACGGAACGTGAGGCCGGAATGATAGGGAGGCCAAGATGACGAAAAGATTCTACTGCTTCAAATGCTGCAACGGCCACACGACCAAGATGTATATCACCTACGAGGACACGAAGGTCACGCGGCATTGCCCCAACTGCGGTGCCGTTCTGAAACGCGACTACCGTGCCGAGCATACGCTTGACAGGAGCGGAGATCACGGGCTTTGGCCGATGGTCAGCGAATCAGCCGCCGTGCATCCGTCGCAGATTGCCGAGGCGAAGAAGCTCATCCACGACAAGGCTGGTGTGAACTGCGACTTCGACGACCAAGGCAGGCCGACGTTCACAAGTATGGAGCATAAGCGGAAATGTCTAAAAGCATTGGGATATGCGGAAGGACATACCGAAAGACATAGATGGATTTAACCTCTAAACCAAGGAGAATTGAATGTTCATTACATTGCTGACAATGTTGCTTGCCGCAGAAGGCGAGGCGGAAGCCGCCGCGCAGAAACCTGTCGAACAGGAAACCAAGACGGATGCCGAGAAGGCCGATGAAGAGGCCATGCAGCATCTTGCGGAAAGCATGAAAAAGATGTCCGGCGAAAACGAAGGCGAAGAAACAGTCGCGAAGCCCAATCCCGCGGCTGAAACACAGCCCGAACCAAAGCCGGAGGAAAAGCAGCCCGAAACGAAGCAAGGTGAAGAGGCTGGCGCGAAGCCCAATCCCGCGCCGGAAAAGAAGCCCGAAACGCAGGCGCAGACGGCTGAACAGGCCAAGCCGGAGGAAAAGAAGTCTGACGAGACTGACAGACTGAAGGACTTGGAAGCGTCGCTTGAATTCTTCTTCAACAAGGAGAATGAGTGGAACGACGAAGCGTTGGAAGGATTCATGAAGGGTGTGAAGAATCTGGTTGACGAAGTGAAGGCCATTCGCGCCGAGCAGGCGACGATCCGCGCCGAGCAGGCGACGGTCAAGGAATTCATCGACGACCAGAACGCGCAAAAGCTGGAAGCCGCGATTGACGAAGGATTTGACGCTCTTTCCGACGATCTTGCCGATGTCTTTGGCAGAGGCACTGGCCGGAAGATCGAGAAGGCTTTCCTTGAAAATCGTGAAAAGGCTTTGCAGCAGGTGGCCGTGCTAAAGGCAGGCTACGAGGCAACTGGACAGGAATACACCTTGTCAGACCTTATCCGCAAAGCCGCCATGATGCTTGCGCCGGAACTTATGAAAACCATCCCGCAGAATCGGAAGCGTGAGTTCATCACGCCTCCGCAGAAGACGGAACATCAGCAGGCAGCGGGAGAAGATGCCGCCTTTGAAGAGTTCCAGAAAAAGTACAACGAATTGAAACCAAAGGAATAACCAATCATGTTTACCATTGAGCAAATTGCAGATTTGATTGCGTCAACTGTGAAGAAGCTGCCCCCGATGCAGCTTTCGCAGATCGCGCAGAATATCCGTGACTATCATGTCTATCCGACGCTTTTCAAGAATCGCGGCGGCAAGGAAATGGAAACCCGCACGGGAAGCGGAACCTGCATCCCGTTCACTGTCTTGACGAAGACGGCTGGCTCCGCCAAGAACGTGACCATCTACGAACCCGACACCACCAACGTGACGGACGGCCTCGTCGAAGGTGAAGCCCCGTGGCGTTACTCCAATTTCAGCTATTTTTTCAACGAACATGAATTTGAGCAGAACAGCGGTGCGAAGCAGTTGTTCAATCTTATCAAGTTGCGCCGTGAACAGGCGTTGCTTGACTTCGCTGATCTTCTTGAAAGCAACTATTTCGGCAAGCCTGCCGATCCCACGGACAAGAAAACTCCGTGGGGCCTCTTCTACTGGCTTGTCCAGTCTTCCGCCGCCAATTCCGCGACAAGCAACTGCGGCTTCAACGGCGGTGTTCCGTCCGGTTTCTCCGATGTCGGCGGCATCAATCCGTCCACCTACACGGCGTGGAAAAACTACGTCGCCCCGTACTATTCCGTCAAGGATTGGGATAACAGCGGCACGACGGTCAAAGGCGATTTCGTCGCCAAGCTGAAACGCTGCATCCACTATACCAACTGGATTTCCCCGCTCGGCGGCGAAGAAATGGGCAAGTCTTTCGGCAAAGCCTTCAAGCTGCTGACGAATTTCGCCGTTGTCTCCGACATCGAAGAAATGCTGGAAGACAAGAACGACCTCACGTTCGGCGCGGACGCTGGCAAGATGTACGGCGTGACGCATTTCAAGGGCTTCCCGTTCTACGCGATCGACGCTCTCGACAGCGATTCCGGCAATCCGCTCTACGGCGTGAACACCAGCACGTTCGAGCTTGTCTTTGAACCAGGCTTCAAGATGCGTGAAAGCCGCCCGACAAAGTCACCGAACCAGCACAATGTCTTGGTGACGCATGTTGACTGCGGCTACAACTGGGTTTGCTACGACCGCCGCCGCAACTTTGTCATGAACAAAGTCAACAACTATGCCGCGTAACCAACTGGCCCTTCCTTCGCAGGCGGGGCCGCAACCCAAAAGGAAAAAACACCATGTTTAAAATTCTTTCCGCCTTGATGGCAATTTTCAACACCAACTCCATCATGCCGCAAAACGGCAGCCCTCTGATTTCGCGTCGCGTCTTCTTCACGGGCACGACCGCACTGAAACGCGGCATGGCCGTCATCTGGGATCTTGTGCCGCCTTCCGGCAAACCCGCCGTCGGCCAGTCCGTCAAGATGCCCTCCGCTTCCTACAAGATGCCGTTCGCGGGTGTCGTCCTTGAAGACAAGCCCGCCAATTCCGAAGGCCAGTGGGTTGACATCGCCCTGCCGGGCTCCGTCTGCTACTGCCTTGTTGGCTGTGCCGTGACCGCTGGCGTTTCCATCGTCACGTTCAGTCAGAACGGATTGTTCGGCCAGCGTCAGAACGCTTCGCTGCCCGTCAGCGGCGGCACGGCATCCGTCATCACGCAGACAGGCGCGGGCACGGTCATTGCGCTTGAATCCCAATCCACCGCCGCCGAAGCTGGCAACCTCGTCAAATGCGCTCTCGTCGAAGGCACCAGCCTCAACGAAGCGGTTGCGTACAAGTACCAGTAATGTCATGGGGGGTGTGAATAATGGCTCAAACAGCATTGCAGCTTGACCTTCACGCCCTCCGTGAAGAAGTGTCTTTCTTCATGGGAAAGGGGCGCGTCTGGAATGACATAGCGGAAGATGAACAGTGGAGCATTAACGCCATCATCAACGCGGGATTGCGGATGTTTTACGGTGCATATCCGTGGAGCTTTTTGTATCTTGACGCAACCATTTCCCTTGAAAAAGGCGTTTGGAAGTATGACCTTCCAGACGATTTCGGCTTCATGAACGGTGCCGTCTGCATCACGGACGGCACCGTCACTTGGTGTGCCGCACAAGTTTCCCAGACGGAGATTGAGTTTGGGAATAAAAACGTGCAGCGTGTTCCAAAATGGTATGCAGTCTATCCGAAGAAGATGGAAGACGATGCAGTCGGGCAAGGATGGGAGATTGCCGTCTGGCCCGTTCCCGACAGGACGTTGACGCTTCAATACAGATACAACGTCCAGCCGAGGGCGATTGACGAACATGCGCCATATCCTTATGGCGGAATGTATCATTCCGAGACGATAAGGGAGGCGTGTCTTGCAAAGGCGGAATCGGAGACAGACGACCAGCCGGGCGTTCATCAGCAGCACTATCAGACAGCTTTGCAGAACAGCATTGACTTTGACAAGGCGCAGTCCACGCCGGACAGTCTTGGCTATAATGGCGACGGACGCAGAATCCCCGCCGAAAAACGGCGTATCACATTGAAAATGAATGGCGTTGAAATTGGCGTTCCAGAACCTACGCCTGTTCCCAAACCGATTATATGGGAGGAATAACCATGTCCGAAGCTAAAGAAGTCCATTTCTGGAGAGGTACACGCGCCGATTTCGACCAGAAGACGAAAGATAACGACTATTTCTATTTCGTGCTGGAAGAAGACGGGCGGTATTCTCTTTATACTGGCAATGTGCTGACTTCCGGCGCGATTTCCATCGTCGATACGTTCCCTGTAACTGGCGAAAGCGGACGTTTCTTCATGCAGTTGTCAAGTGGTGTCATCAAGATTTGGACGACGGAATGGGTTACAGTCTTCCCCGCCGAAAAAGGCGACACAGGCAAGAGTGCGCTTGAAATTTGGCAGGATCATGGCCATCCGGGCGGCACCTATGAAGAATTCATTGCGTTTATAACTGGCCCGCAAGGTGCCACTGGCCCGCAGGGGCCGCAAGGGCCGCAAGGCCCGCAAGGTGTCCAAGGCCCTAAAGGCGATACTGGCGCGACAGGTGCCACGGGACCGCAAGGCCCTACTGGCCCCGCTGGAGCGACTGGTATGCAGGGGCCTGTCGGTGCCAACGGTCTTACACCAACCATCGATGTGACAAGCGTCACGACGCTTCCAGCCGGAACGCCTGCCGAGGCGCGTATTACTGGCACGTCGCCGGATCTGCATCTGGAATTGAAAATTCCGCAAGGCGCGAAGGGGCCGCAAGGGCCGCAAGGGCCGCAAGGTAATACAGGCGAGAAGGGGGATAACGGAAAATCTGCTTATCAGCTTTGGCTTGACGCGGGCAACACAGGCACGATGGAAGATTATCTTGAATCTTTGAAAGGGCCTCAAGGTAATCCCGGAGTAGCCGATTACACATTGGTTCAGCAATATACCGAAGCCGCTCAAGATGCAAAAGAAGATGCCGAGACTGCCGCAGAACAAGCAGGCGAGAAACTTCAAGAATTCAATTCCCGCTTGTCATCCGCCTATGTTTATGGCATGGACTGGAAGGATGCGGACATGTCCGCCAATGATGCAGGCCAGTGTGTTGTGCTGAATAATATTTATGACAATGAACAATATGACAAATCATTGCGTTATATGAAGGTAGATTCACATGGCGTTTTGAAAGCTCATAACTTTAAACGTTGTGTATGTTCATCTGCACGTAATGTCAACTATTATCTTCATCCATCCAATTCCAGATTGAAAGCGGATGGCGTGACGCCTTCTGTCTTGACTGGAGCAGACGGTGAAGTTATGACTGAAATTGAGATTGTGTATTTCCGTATTGATACATATACGGATGACAATTCTATTCAACATACTGTCTGGCTTGTTAGTGATGAACCTTTCAATGGCTCACAGCCATTCCCGTTTTTCTATGTTTCGCCAGATGGCAGAACATTACGCAAGCAATATGTCGGTGCATTTCGTTCCACTATGTGCGACGCGGACGGGAATACATTGAACAATAATTTTACAGCCACGTCAGATACGACTTATGCGGCTGATAAGACTTACTATTCACGTTCAGCCAATGTCTTCACGCCGTTGGTGGCTGGCACGGACTATACTGTCGGCGGAACATTGACGCAAGGCAGCACAGTTGATACCAAAATATATGCCAAGACTTCTGTTTCTTCTCCTACGGCTTATTCGGCAGGGCGAAGACTGCGTTCCGTGGCTGGTGCGTTGCCGTCTGCTAATATCACAAGGACGAACTTCAGGAATGGTCATGCCAACAATGGCTATGACAGCATCAATTTCCTCTTTGGTTCATTCCTCGGCATGATGATGGCTATTGAATATGGATCGTTCAACGCGCAGTCGAAATTCTCCGTCGGATATACCAATTTGGCGGCATGGGATTATAAATCTATGCGTTTGACTGGACGAACGGCTATTTTTGGCAATAACAGCGGCGAGATTGTTGCGGATGATGCGGATGCCAATGGCGAAGATTACGATCTGTTGACCATGAGAAGCGGTGCAACGCTTTGGAATACTACGGCGGCTGGCAATCATGCACAGCGAATTGTCCAGTGCAGTTATCGTGGTGTTGAGGATCCATTTGGTTCACAGTGGTGTAACGATGACGGCATTCAGAAGAATCAGAATGCGAAAGTTTTGTCAATCACTTATGATGGAAATGTCTATGATCGAGACAGTGCCAATGATCCTGCTTCCATCAACATTTATGGTTGGCTGAATGGCACGACTAAATTTTACACTACTTCTGCGCAACCTGTTGTCGGTTTGAATCTTTATGCTAATACAGGCTTGTCAACCGTAACTGGCACCATAGCGTCCGTTGCTGGTGATTATTCGTCTGTCGTTGTCGGAACAAAGACCTACACGCGGAGTGTGGCTGATGACACGACAGGCCGCGCTTACGCATGGAGAAATGGAAATAGTGTGATTTATTCCCATGTTTCTAGCGTCCATACCGATGCGAATACAAAAGAAGTGTTTTCCGATACACAACTCACAACTTTGTTAGGCTCCGTTACCGCTTCCGTGGATGATTATTCTGAAAGTGGTTATTGGTGTACGCAGGCTACGTCACAGTATTCCAAACTCGATTCAGATAAAGGACGGCTTGAAGGTGAAGAATATACCTTCCCTATTACTGGTTACACTGGAGAGACAATTGTATGGGTTCATCATGAATGGCCGAAGGCAAGCATATATCCTTCTAAATTCGATCCCATTACATTCTATGGCATTCGCAGGACTGGCAATTACGGAAGCACGTCAAAAGGACTTTGCGATCAGACATATAATGATACAGCCGCGGGTGTCCGGCTGGCGTGCCGCTTCGGCGATACGAATTACGGCGGCTCGTCTGGCCCGTTCTGCGTACTTGCGACCTACTCGCTTCCGAATCCGTATGCGGCTATCGGCTCGCGGTCTGCGGCGTAGTCAGGTCGAAATTTTCGAGGTATGCGGCTATTCGCAAGGTCGTAAGGTCGGGATGGATCGAAGCCGCCGTTAGGCGGCGTAGTTCGTCCGCCGCGTTAGCGGCGGAAGTGAATCATGGAGATAGAAATGAGCGATACAAGCTAGAAGATATTACATGCGGAACCACGCTGAATCTGCGCGGGTGCCCGGCTGGCGTACCGCTTCGGCAATACGAATAACGGCGGCACGTCTGGCCCGTTCTACGTAAATGCGAACAACTCGCTTACGAATACGAATACGAATATCGGCTCGCGCTCTGCGGAAATGACAGGAAATAAAATATTTACATAAACAATATAACCAAGCGGGCGTGGTTTCGTGACCGATAAAAAGGTCAATGGACGGACAATTTAAAAAAAACGGCTTTGGTAGGGAATTCCCGAAGAAGACGCTTTTCCTGACTACGCGAATGAAAAGACACGGAAATCTTACACCAATAACGGCTTCCGCCGAAAACATCTACAAAGGCTGGCGCGAATCAACCAAGCGCAAGCCGAAGAATCGTTCGCGCATCAGGCAGATGGACGAATTCAAGGCACATCTGCAAGAATCCTTGAATGAAGTTCAGGAGATCATTCAGTCTGGCAACTGGCCGATCTCATTAGAAGATTACAGCAAATTTTCACGTTGGCAATGCGGGAAACTTCGCGATATTTGCTGGAATAAAATTTATTTGAATAACGTTGTTATGCACGCCATCATCCAAGTTGATGGCGTATTACTGGAGAAAACGCTTATAGCTGATACGTTCAGCGGTATCAAAGGACGCGGCCCCTTGAAAGGTCTTCTTCGCATGAAGGAATATCTTTCAGAATATACTGACGACATGCCAATTTATTGTCTGAAAATGGATTTTCGGCATTTCTATGACAGTGTAATCCGGCCAATCCTGTTTAATCTTATCACACGTAAGATAAAGGACGAGAAATCTTTGAGGCTTCATTACTCTGGTATCACGATTTGTCCAGATGGCGGAATCCCCAAAGGTAATCTAACGTCAAACATATATGGGAATATTTATCTTTCTCCACTGGATCATTTTGTCAAGGAACAATGCGGTTTCAAGCACTACGCCAGATATTGTGACGATATTGTCATTCTTTCTAGCGACAAACATGCTCTAGTCACTTTGCTTGAGAAAATCAAGGAATTCATCAAATCATACGGACTTGAAATCAAGCCGAACGTTCAGATTTTCCCAATTGAAAGAAATGGCATTGATTTTATGGGTTATGTCTTCCATAGGCATGAGGTACGTTTGCGTAAACGCATTGAGCGTTCAATTCGAAAGGCTGTGCGTCGTTACAATGAGACGCCTGATATGAAGCATTACAAATCATTAGCCGCCTATTGGGGATGGGTTAAGCATATCTCACGTCCAATGGCATTTTGGAATGCAGTTGTCGGCAAGCCATTAAAAGAACTTCTGCCGAAGGAGGACAAGGCTGCATGACGATTTCGCTTGAAGAATTGAAGAAGATGGAGCTGAAAGGCATCCGCTCTGTCGTTCCGGCTGAACCACATCGAAAAGATTTGAAAGGTGTCAATTTTCCTATCAAGACATTGGTAGGCAAAGAAATCATTATCATTGATTGGGTGTATATAGAACGTGGTGTGATTAATCCAAATAAACCGCCTGTTAAGTTTCAGTTTTACATTGGTGATATTCTTGGCGTCTGCTTTACATCATCAGATGATTTTGTGAAGTCTCTTGAAAAATATTACCATAAGAAAGGAGATACGATTGTTCCTTTCCCGACACGTGTATGCTCCGACGGCAGGAGATTCTATATGGAGGACATAAATTAATGGACATCATTACAAAAAACATTCCTGAAGCCATTGCACTTTTTTATGAAAAGGAACATGGCGAATCGTTGCCGGACGTGAAAATCGAATCCGGACAGACGATTATATTTCCCGCATTTGTGCATCAGAACATGGAATGCGGCGGATATGATTGGATTCCCGTTCGCATTCCGTATAAAGGTCAGACTGTCTGCAATTATGCAAAGCTGGAGAAAGAATGCTACGCTGAATTGCGTAAGTTTTTCTATGGCACCGTTGAACAGCAACTTGAACTCCAGTTCAAAGGAAAGTTTGAGGAACATATCAGGGCGATCCGCAAGGCGTTCCCGAATCCTTATAAAGGAGAGAGGCGCACCGTCTTTTCCCGCTTTGAAGTATTGAAGGCATTTGAGACATTGCCGGAACTTTACACACGTCTTGTGGCTGCTTATACGTCTGACACGGAGATCAATTTGTTCTGGAATTCAGTCAACAGTATTGATATTGAGAATCAGTATTGCCAGCGGATTTGTGAAGCGTTGAACATTGATACCGAACTCATCAATCAGTTGATTGATATTATAGATAATCAGTAAGAAGATTTCTTCCTTGTTGAAACGGGGGTGATTCCAATGGACTAGCGTAATTTATTCAATTTCAAATGGTTGTGGAAATAGCGTAAAACAAACGGAGTAAGCGTATGAAAAATATCTTTAAATTATTTATGCTCATGGTGTTATCGTTCACCATGTTGTATTTGGTTGGTTGCAGTTCTGTCGGCAAAGGTGGCAACAAGTCTCTGTTGGGCACCGTCAAGGAAATCATCGTTGGGGATGATTATGAAGCCGCTGGTGAAACTCTCGGTAATGTCAGTGTGACGGCATACACAATCCTCAAAGGAAACTCGAAGTATGACAAATACACGGGCAAGATGGAAGAGTTATGGGATGCTTTGAATAAAGCAGACAGCGGTGTTACAGCCGGAAATGTCAACGAACTTGCGCTGGAAGTGGCGCAAGTGGCATTAACGGCAAAATATGGATATGCCAAAGCCAGTCTTATTACAACAGGCATCCGAATAGGCGGGGCTGTGGCTGATAGAATCATAGCCAAGCACGTGGATCAAGTCGCAGCCGAACAGTTCCTTAAAGGGTTCAAGGCAGGCGTTGACAAGGCACTGGCTAATTTGCCGCCTGATGCGTTCGCACCTACTGAAAAAGTAGAAGAAAAAGCGTTTGAATGCGACAGCGGGAATTGCGACATTCTGGTCACGGATCGTTCCGTTAAGCACCAACGGGCCATTGCCGAACAGCTCATTGATGAAAAATGGGTGAAGAAAACAGACCTTCCGCGTGAAGGCATGGAAGAATCCGACTACAAGAACGTCAGCGATTTCATCGAAAGATGCAAAATCCTAAAGAAATTCGGTGTGAAAACAACAGACATGTATATCAAGCGGTTCAAGTGTAAAACCGTCAAAGGCACTGATGGCAAGGACATCCGAACGCTTGAAAACATCGAAATCAAGCTGATTGTCAAGAACGAAGACACTGGCGAAATGAAGGAATATGAAGTCAAATGCGTTGGCTGCACCGATATTCCCGAAATTGCTAACTTGAACAACGAATAAAGAAAAGGGCTGGACGATTATGGAAAATATTTGGCAAAACTTGGCAAAGATATTGTTTTACATCTTGCTTCCCATTTGTGGATATGGAATCAAGTTGTTGATCGTCCAGCTCATTACCATTCAAAAGGAACTGGCGTCAATCAATGTCCAACTGGCGGAAGTGCGGAACAATATGCTCACGAAAGATGAAGTCAAGGACATTGTGAAGGTGGAACTTTTTGAGAGGGGCATCAAATGAATCTCACGAAAGAAAAGTATGAAGAATACCAACAATTGGCGTTGGATCTTCAGTTCGAGATGAACGACATTTCCTATACGCCATACGAAGAGGCTATCAAGTATTGCAATGGCGTGGGGCCTGAATGGTTCCCGTCCATTCTCCGTGATGTCATTGATGCCCTGCATCCGC
>JAEEGH010011902.1_pt1 | contig 19648 bp, 17 predicted proteins | sample 9134181 | NCBI WGS metagenome assembly JAEEGH01 (sample SAMN16246544, study PRJNA631951) | gut metagenome | biome: gut microbiome; feature: rumen; material: DP-attached | host: Bos | place: Iran: Karaj | collected 2018-10 | reverse complement strand
AAATGAAGAAACAAGTAGAAATAAAGAAAGATTATGAAGACAATATATAAGTCATACATGGCAGCTGCTATGGCCGTTCTGACACTGGCCACTACCAGCTGTATCAAGGAGATTGACCCTCAGACAAGCTACGTAACAGCTGAACAGGCAGCGAATGCCCCTGGTTCGTTTGATAGTTTTGTATCGTCAATCACCAGTTCGCTCAATGGCCAGTTCACATACGGTGGCAGCAGCAACTATCCCTGGGACTTTGGTTATCCCTCGTTCTTCTTGCAGCGCGACGTGATGGGTATGGATATGGCCGCAGAATCGAGTGGTTCTGAATGGTATACGACATGGTACACTTGCGGTACAGGCCTAGGCCCGACGTATGCCGTCTGCCAGTTGCCTTGGCGTTACTATTACAAGTGGATCAAGAACTGTAACATCGTTATCTCGCTGGCTGGCGCTGAACCTGCTGATGATAAGAAGTCAGGGGCAGGTATCGCCTACGCTATGCGTGCTATGTTCTACATGGACCTGGCTCGTATGTATGCTCCTGAGACCTATGCCAAGAACAAAGAGGCTGAGACTGTGCCCATCGTGACAGAGTCGACTTCTGAACCCGCCAACCCCCGTGCCACCAATGAGGCTATGTGGGCTTTTATCCTTGCCGACTTGGATAAGGCTGAGACATTGTTAGCTGACTACAAACGTGATAATGTCTATACTCCTGACGTGAGCGTGGTTTATGGCCTTAAGGCTCGTGCCTACCTGACAATGGAGGATTGGGCTAATGCCGAGAAGTATGCCAAGCAGGCCATGGAGGGTTATACCATGATGACCCAGGAGCAGTATCTGTCCCAGAAAGATGGCTTCAACAAGCCAAATGAAGCTTGGATGTTCGGTTTGACATTCCGTTCTACCGACCCCAATATCACTGATAACGATGCTGACTCAAGCTGGGGTTCACAGATGATTATCGAGGTAAGTGCTTCTGAGTGTGGCTATTCTGCTAACTATGTAGGTCCGAAGCGTATCGATGCCCATCTCTTCAGCACTATTCCTGCTACAGACTTCCGTCGTATGTGCTGGATAGATCCTGCTGTCGATGACGCTATTGGCAACGCTAATCCCAAGACTGCCGAAGGTGCAGCCGCTATTACTACTGCCCTGAGTCCATATACAGACGATCCTCTGGGTGTGTATAATACGGGTTATGCCGTTTCTGCCCGTGAGTCCGTGGGTTGCATGCCTTTGAAGTTCCGTCCGAAGGATGGTATTCACGACAATCAGTATGAGGCCTTCACCGTTGCAGTTCCCTTGATGCGTGTCGAGGAAATGAAGCTGATTGAGGCTGAGGCTGCTGGTATGCAGGATGTGGCTCGTGGCAAAGCCTTGCTCGAAGCATTTGGAAAGACTCGTGATGCCAACTATGAATATGGTCACCATAATGAGGCTTACTATAACAATTCTACCTCTGAATTCCAGAATGAGGTATGGTGGCAGCGTCGTGTAGAGCTGTGGGGCGAGGGCTTCGCAACCTTCGACATTAAGCGTCTGCAGAAGGGTATCATCCGTTCTTATGAGGGAACTAATCACGTTGACAACTATCAGTGGAACTCGGAGAAGACTCCTGACTGGATGAACCTTTGTATTGTACAGAGTGAAACCAACAACAATCCGGCTTGTACCAACAATCCCACGCCGATTGCTCCTAAGGGTAACTCACCGAAGTTTGGTTTCTAAATTCTACGAGAATACTATTTTGGAAATAATAAACATCAAAAAGAACATACGAATATGAAAAGATATTTTGAAAGTTCAATGATTGCTCTCTTCACCTTGCTCGCTTTTACGGCTTGTAAGGAGGACGAGCAGGGCGTAGCCCCTGGTGGCGACGGTGCTCCGCATGTTGCCATTTATCAGTCGACTGTCCAAGAGCCATACGACGCTGATAACGATCTGGCACTTCGTTTGGCTGTCAACCAACAGACTGAGAATGTCTATTATCTGGCAGAGAAAACTGCCGACAAGGAGGCTCGTGCCATGAGTGATGCTGAGTATGCTGAATATGTCGTTACCAACGGAACAGAAGTCAAATTGGTGGCCGACCAGCAAAATAGCGGTAAATATGCCGACGTGATTGCAACTGGCATGAAGGGTGATTACACCATTACGGCTGTTGCCGTAGGTGCTGGGCAGAAGACGTCTTCGAAGATTATGTTCAGTGGTCCGAACTGGATGGATGTCGCTACGGGTACCTATAACTTCTGTGAGAAGTCTCAGCAGCGCTTGGGTGTTGAGGAGAAAAAGACTGGTGTTCTGTTCCAGAATCTTGAATCTGATCCTACGCTCTATCGCTTTAAGAACTTGTATGGCTTCGGTTCATCACTCTTGCTGCGTCTGACTGACAAGACAGGTGAAGACCAGTATGACAAGCTTCAGTTCTTCCGCGTTGAGGCCCAAACCACTCCGTTCACTTTCAGTTCTTATGGTACTGTCAGCGTACGTGACCTTGGCTACTGGCAGGATGATGACAGTTTCGCTTTCGATCCTGACTATGGTTGCTTCATGTATACAGACAATTATAAGGGTGTGGTCGTTCTTGCCCTTCAGCTCTTTGTATCGGCTGGTAGCTTAGGTTATGGCTGGGAAGAGTTTGATCCTGAGTAATAGCATTTAAGCAGATAACAAAAACGGGAGGCAGCCACAGGGCTTGCCTCCCGATTTCTTTTTTTGCCCTGTCTTTTTAGGTTATCGCTCGTGCCTTGCTTGCTTATCGCTCGCGCCTTGCTTGCTTATCGCTCGTGGCCCGCGAGTGAACTCCTCGTGGCTTTTCTGCTTATCGCTCGTCGCCTTCGAGCGATAAGCGGGTGGGCTGCTTGCTTATCGCATATGGCTTTATTGCAAAATAAGATGCCTTTATTGAAAATTAAGTGGTCCTTATTGAAAAATACTCCGATATTAATTTCAAATACTCCCGCTTTATTTCCAAATACTTCCGCACTATCAGACAATATATCCCTTCTTCTTCATCCAAATAGGAAAGAAGTAGTCGTAAACATAATACTCGTTATGCTCGCATGTAATGAAATCTTTTTCCATCAATCCCCTGACGGCTGAGACTGCAGAACTTGAAGATACAAGGCGATGTTTACGTACAAACTGACCACTGGATATGTTTCTTGCCCGTCCCTCCTGTGCTATCGCTAAGAAAGTGATACGTTGCTTTTCTGACATCTGGCTAAAGAGCATTTCATAATGCTCTGCGTTTAGATTGATGATGAACTCAATGGCATCATCTATCATATCAGCTATACAGTGTTCCCCTTTCGGTGTGTTCATAAACAAAATCCTGCAATTATCAAAATTATAATTATCAAAAGTTTGATAATCATATTTATGATATGAACAGATACGCTGTTTGAGATACGGCAGAGGTTATCTCTTGTCCTTGAAGAACTGCTGCATCAATTCGCGGCATTCGTCTTCGAGGACTCCACCTGTGACGGTGCATTTGGGATGCAGGGTATGAGGAGCGTAAACCGAAAAACCGCGTTTTTCGTCACGACAGCCATAGACAATGCGGGGAATCTGGCTCCAGCCGAGAGCTCCGGCACACATTGTACAGGGCTCTACCGTGACGTAGAGCGTGCAGTCGGTTAGGTATTTGCCACCTAATTCGTTGGCAGCCATCGTGATAGCTTGCATTTCTGCATGAGCCGTCACGTCATTCAGTGTCTCTGTCAGGTTGTGGGTACGTGCTATGATGCGGTCCTTACATACGATGACGGCACCAATGGGTATCTCGCCCTCTTCGTAGGCGGCTTGTGCTTCTTGCAAAGCACGTCGCATGTACATTTCGTCTTTTTTTTCTTGTTCCATGTTGCAAAAGTACGAAAAAATTAGGAATTAGGAATTAGGAATTAGGAATTATTTGTTATCTTTGCAACGTGAACTGGAAAATCATTCATATTGACGAGACTGAGTCGACGAATCAGTGGCTGAAGGATCATTGCGACGGTGTTCCTGATGCGTTGGTCGTCGTGGCAGACTACCAGACGGCTGGTCGTGGCTGCGGCACGAATACATGGGAGAGCGAACGGGGCAAGAACTTGTTGTTCTCGATGCTAATCTATCCCACCGACATTGCTGCTAATGAGCAATTCCGAATTACGGAGGCTGTCTCAGTGGCATTATGTCAGACGCTTCAGGCATATATAAATAATAGGGTAGAGATCAAATGGCCTAACGACATTTATGTGGGCGACAAGAAAATCTGCGGCATACTGATAGAGAACCGGTTGCAGGGTAATACTATCAAGGAAAGTATCATTGGTATTGGATTGAATGTCAATCAAACAGTGTTTAAAAGCGACGCGCCCAATCCCGTTTCCATACGACAGTTAACAGGCAAAGAAACTGACCTTGAGGAGTTGCTACAGGCTTTCCTTCATGCTTTCGACGTCACTCGTCACAGTAAAACAACTCGTTTTACCTACAAAAGTATGCTCTTTAGGAAAGGAAAGTATGCCATCTACGAGGATAAAACAAGTTGTTTTACTGCAACGCTGACGGATGTTTTGCCTGATGGAAGGCTTTTGCTCGTGGATAAGGACGGTCGGGAACGACTTTATGCCTTTAAGGAAGTAAATTTTATCATATAAAGTAATAATAGAAGACAATCAAGACAACCCAAACAACCTTTATCTGTTGTCCATTGTTGTTCTAGTTGTCGTTAAGAATTTAAAAAGAATTATGGCAAGATTTAAGAGAATTCTATTGAAACTTTCAGGCGAGAGTCTGATGGGCAAGCAGGGGTATGGTATCGATCCTGAGCGTTTGAGCGACTATGCACGCCAGATTAAGGAAGTGAGCGAGATGGGTGTGCAGATTGGCATTGTCATCGGTGGTGGTAACATCTTTCGTGGGCTGAGTGGCTCGCAGAAGGGCTTTGACCGCGTGAAAGGCGACCAGATGGGTATGTGTGCTACAGTCATTAACTCGTTGGCCCTTTCGTCAGCCTTGGGCGCTATCGGTGTAAAGAATAAAGTGCTGACAGCTATCCGCATGGAACCTATTGGCGAGTTCTATACCAAGTGGAAGGCTATTGAGGCTATGGAGGCAGGTTATGTGTGCATCTTCTCAGCAGGTACGGGCTCTCCTTACTTTACCACCGATACGGGCTCGTCGCTACGTGGCATTGAGATTGAAGCCGATGTGATGCTGAAGGGTACGCGTGTGGATGGTGTCTATACTGCTGATCCTGAGAAGGACCCCACAGCCACCAAGTTTGATGCTATTACATATAAGGAGGTACTCGCACGAGGCTTGAAGGTAATGGACCTGACAGCTATCTGCATGTGTCAGGACAATAACCTGCCCATCTACGTGTTCAATATGGACGTAGTCGGTAATTTGAAGAAAGTGATGGACGGTGAGGAAATAGGTACGTTAGTACACAACTAATGGATAATTCTCTGACCGAGGTCAGAGTGTGGCGTTGCAATGATAATTAAGCCTCCTCAAATTCCACATATTCGCCATCAGAGTCGTCGAAAATCTTCTTGTTTTCGCGCTCTTGATGGCGATTGTCTATAATTGTCTCGCCTGTGGCCGTCTGTGTACGACGTGCTTTTGGCTGGAATTCTTCTTCTTCCCTTTGGTCTGAATAGGTGTTCTGGGATGAATGGGCATTTTGGGCACTATGTGACTGCTGACGCTGGCTGTACTGCTGACGCTGTCTCCCCGTTTCGGTACGTCGTTGTTGTTCCTGTTGATCCGCTGCCTGTTGGGCGGCTTTCTTTGCTTTCTGGAATGCACTATAGATACGCCCTCCTATTAGGATGACAATGAATACGAAAACGAAAAAAATAAATAGCACAAAACCTAGTATTCCTTTTAACATAGTATCTTTTATGATTAGTAGTTACGTATTTCCCTAATAGAATTTGTCATGAATCACCGATAGTATGACGTACCATGCAATGATGGCTGCCAGTCCGCTTACACCTAACAATAACAGCATGGGGATGCAGGTAATCAGGAAAATGTATTTCACCTCATTGCCCTTCCAGCCCCACGTCTTGAATTTCAGGGCGAACATAGGAATCTCGCTCACCAGCAGGTAGCAGCTGATAGGAATGAGCACTAAGACGACGTAAAGCCAAAAAGCAGGAAGCAAGTATGGCTCAAACCATCTCTGCCAGTCAAGACTCCAAACCAGCGAACCCCAAAACAATGCATTGGCTGGTGTGGGCAGTCCGATGAACCCTAAGGCCTGACGTTCGTCGAGGTTGAACTTAGCCAGTCGCAAAGCTGAAAAAGCTGCCATGACGAATGCCAAGTATGGCATGAATTGAAAATTGACAATTGACAATTGAGAATTCAGAAAACTGAACACAATAGCTGATGGTGCAAAGCCGAAGGTAATGCAATCAGCCAATGAGTCGAGTTCCTTACCGATAGGCGATGAGACGTGCAGTAATCGTGCGCTCATGCCGTCGAAGAAATCGAACACAGCACCGATTACGATGAATAACAGTGCCATGCTGTAGTCTGCCTGAAATGCATAATAAGTGGCTATGCAGCCTGAAATCAGATTCAAGCAAGTTATCGTATTGGGGATATGCTTCTTTAACATTAAACATTAAAGATTAAAAGATTAAACATTATGCCAATTTGGCAATAACTGTTTGGTCGCCAGTAGTTGGCTGATTCATCGTGACACAGGCACGAGCCGTCAGCGGCAAGTACACGTCTACACGCGAGCCTAATTTGATAAAACCTAAGTGCTCGTCAATATAGCACTCTTCGCCTTCTTTGGCATAAGTAACAATACGACGCGCCAGAGCACCGGCAATCTGACGTACCAGAATTTCCTGACCGTCGGCAGTCTCAATCATGATGTCTGCATGTTCGTTCTCTTCGCTGGCCTTGGGCAACCATGCCTTATGGTAGTTGCCGTTGAAGTGCTTTACAAACTTCACCTTGCCATCGACGGGGAACCAGTTGGCATGCACATTGAGCGGACTCATAAAGATAGATATCATGAGTCGCTTGTCGTGGAAATAGGTATGTTCCTCCACGTCTTCCACCACCACAATCTTGCCATCAGCAGGTGCTACCACCAAATGTTCCGTATCGCCATTGAAATAACGGATAGGACAACGGTAGAAATTGAGCATTGACAACCAGATAAAGGCTCCAATGCCACAGGTGAAAGGCATCACAATGTGACGGGCAATAGGATGAATAGCATCGAGGGCAAACCAAAGAACCAAATTGAAGGCAAATATGGCAAGTCCACTATACCATAACTCGCTGGTGCCTTCGCGATGTATTCTGATTTTCTTGAGTTTCTTTATTCTTGTTCCCATGAAAGGTTACCTAGTTATACGTTTCGATATGCAAAGGTACAAAAAAAAGTGAAAAGATAAAAGTGAAATGTGAAGAATTTTGGAATTACCCCTTAATAATTATGAATTTTTTTGGTTATTTCGCCTTTTCGTAGTATCTTTACACCTCAAAAACGAAAAGAAGAAGCATTTATATGGAAGATTTCATACATCTACATGTACATACATATTACTCAATATTGGATGGTCAGTCGAGTATCAAACGGCTCGTAGACAAAGCTGTCGGTAACGGTATGCGAGGTATGGCCATTACCGATCACGGCGACATGTTCGGTATTAAGGAATTCCATGATTATGTAGGTGGTATCAACAAAGGACGTAAAAAGGATGGTTTGGAACCCTTCAAACCCATCTTCGGTTGTGAGATGTACGTGTCGCGCTATGGTTCGAAACTGTTGAAGGACGACAAGAAACACCAAGGTGGTTATCACCTTATTGTGCTGGCCAAGAACTATCAGGGTTACAAGAACTTGATAAAGTTGGTCAGTCGTTCGTGGGTGGATGGTTTCTATATGCGTCCACGTACCGATCGCGAGGATTTGGAGAAATACCATGAGGGATTGATTGTCTGTTCGGCCTGTATTGCAGGCGAAGTGCCCAAGAAGATATTGAACGGTGACATCGCTGGTGCCCGTGAGGCTATCGAATGGCATAAGCGTGTATTTGGCGATGACTACTACCTGGAGTTGCAGCGCCACGAGGTGAAAGACCCTACCATTCGTGCTAATCGCGAAACCTTCCCGATGCAGGAGCAGGCTAACAAAGTGTTGATAGAACTGGCCCGTGAATATGGCATCAAATTGGTTTGTACCAACGATGCCCACTTTGTTGACCAGGAGAATGCTGAGGCCCACGACCACCTGCTGTGTCTGGCTACATCGAAGGATTTGGATGATCCAACGCGTATGCTTTACTCCAAGCAGGAGTGGTTTAAGACCCGCGAAGAGATGAACGACGTGTTCAGTGATGTGCCTGAAGCACTGTCGAATACCCTTGAGATATTAGATAAGGTAGAGATATACAGTATCGACCACGATCCCATCATGCCTTTCTTCCCCATTCCTGAGGAATTTGGTACGGAAGAACAGTGGCGTCAGAAGTTTTCTGAGGATGACTTATTCAAAGAGTTTACCAGTGACGAGAACGGTGAAAACCAGTTGCCACAGGAGGAAGGCGAGAAGAAGATTAAGAAATTAGGTGGCTACGATAAGCTGTACCGCATCAAGTTCGAGGCAGACTATTTGGCTAAGTTGGCTTATGAGGGCGCTGCCCGTCGTTATGGCACGCCGTTGCCTCAGGAAGTTGATGACCGTGTGCGCTTTGAGTTGCACATCATGAAGACAATGGGTTTCCCTGGCTACTTCCTTATTGTGCAAGACTTTATCAATAGCGCTCGCGACGAGTTAGGCGTGATGGTCGGTCCGGGACGTGGTTCTGCGGCTGGCTCGGTGGTGGCTTACTGCTTGGGTATCACGAAGATTGACCCGCTGAAGTACGACCTGCTGTTTGAGCGTTTCCTGAACCCAGACCGTATCTCGCTGCCTGATATCGATACCGACTTCGATGACGACGGACGAGGCAAGGTTTTGAAATGGGTAGAAGACAAGTATGGTCACGAGAACTGTGCGCATATCATTACCTACGCCACAATGGCAACCAAGAACTCCATTAAGGATGTGGCGCGTGTCGAGAAGGTGCCGTTGAGTATCGTTAATGCCTTGTGCAAGGCGATTCCTGACCGTTTGCCTGACGGCATGAAGATGAACCTGCCCAACGCCATCAAGTGTACGCCTGAACTGCGTGATGCTGAGGCTTCGACTGACCCTGCTCTGCGCAATTCTATTAAGTATGCCAAAATGTTGGAGGGAACGGTACGTGGTACGGGTATTCATGCCTGTGGCTTCATTATCTGCCGCGACCCGATTAGCGACTGGGTGCCCGTTTCAACAGCTGACGATCCAGACTTCAAGGACACTAAGACTAACTGTACCCAGTACGATGGTCATGTCATCGAATCGACGGGACTCATCAAGATGGACTTCTTGGGATTGAAGACGCTGTCCGAGATGAAAGAAGCCTGTGCTGTCATCAAACAGACGCGCGGCATCGATGTTGATTTGGACACCATTCCCATCGATGACCCTAAGACCTTCGAACTCTATCAGCAGGGACGCACCATCGGTACGTTCCAATTTGAGTCGGCTGGTATGCAGAAATACCTGCGTGAACTCCATCCTACGGTGTTCGAAGACCTCATCGCTATGAATGCCCTGTATCGTCCGGGACCTATGGACTATATCCCTTCGTTCATTGCCCGTAAGAACGGCAAGGAAGAGATTAAGTACGATATTCCTTGCATGGAGAAATATCTTAAAGATACCTATGGCATTACCGTTTATCAGGAGCAGGTCATGTTGCTGTCAAGACAGTTGGCCGACTTTACCCGTGGTGAGAGTGACGCCCTGCGAAAGGCTATGGGTAAAAAGAAAAAGGATATCGTCGATGCCATGAAGCCCAAGTTCGTGGAAGGTGGTAAGAAGAATGGCCACGACCCGAAAATACTGGAAAAGATTTGGGCTGACTGGGAGAAATTTGCTTCCTATGCCTTCAATAAGTCGCATGCAGCTTGCTATTCGTGGGTGGCCTACCAGACAGCCTATTTGAAGGCCAACTATCCAGCAGAATTCATGGCTGCTATCATGTCAAGGCGTCGCGACCAGATTACGGAAATCACCAAATTGATGGACGAGTGTAAGCAGATGGGCATCGATACGTTGGGTCCTGATGTCAATGAGTCGTACCAGAAATTTGGTGTCAATAAGAAGGGTGAGATACGCTTTGGCTTGGCTGCTATAAAGGGTATGGGCGATGGTGTGGCTCAGGCTATCATTGATGAACGCGAGAAGAATGGCCCCTATAAGGATATGTTCGACTTTGTGGAACGCATCAATTTTGCACAGGTCAATCGCAAGGCTTTTGAAGCGCTGGCCCTCAGCGGTGGCTTTGACTCGTTTGGCATCCGTCGTGAGGACTTTTTTGCCCAAAATGCCAAAGGCGAGACGTTTATTGATATTGTCATGCGCTATGGTCAGAACTATCAGGCAGAGAAACAGGAGGCTCGCTTCTCGTTGTTTGGCGATGGCGACATAGAGATACAGCGTCCTGTGGTACCCAAGACGGAAGAACGCTGGAGTGACATCGAACGTCTCAACAAGGAACGCGAACTGGTAGGTATCTACCTGTCGGCCCATCCGTTGGACGAGTATAAGATTGTGCTTGACAACCTATGTAACACGCGTTGCCAGGAATTGGCTGACGTCGCCAAACTTTCTGATCGTGAGGATGTCATCTTGGGTGGCATCGTGACAGCTGTGCGTACAGGTTTTACCAAGAATGGAAAACCGTATGGTATCGTGACCCTTGAAGATTTTGAGGGCTCTGGCGAGATGGCGCTGTTTGGTGAGGATTGGGGTGACAAGTCGGGTTTCTTTACTATTGGTGCCTCTGTTTATGTGACTGCTAAGTTGAAACCGCGTTTCAGCTATAATCCTGATGGCCCAAAGGACCTGAAGATAACTGGTGTGGAATTTCTACAGACGGTTAAGGATAAGGCTATCGACCGTATCACTATTTCAATGACTGCTGATATGCTGGACGACCAGATTGTAGCCGAGTTGGCCGAGTTGATAGCTGAGAATCCTGGTAATACCAGCCTGTTTGTGCAACTGCATGACGCTGCAGGTAAGAAGCATGTACTATTACGCAGCACAACAAAGAATATCGACGTGAAGAGCAGTCTGATACACTTCATTGAGCAGACCCCTGCTTTGGATTATAAGATAAATTAAATATTAAAGATTAAACATTAAATTCGCTTCGCTCAGAAACATTAAAGATTAAACATTAAATATTAACATTTAAAATTTAAGGATTATGGAAGTAACAATCACAAGTGAGAATTTTGAGAGCCTGAAGAATGGCGAGCAGCCATTAGTTGTTGATTTCTGGGCAACATGGTGTGGCCCTTGCCGTATGGTAGGTCCAGTGATTTCTGAACTCGCACAGGAGTACGATGGTCGTATCGTTGTTGGCAAGTGCGACGTTGAGGAAAACGAGGAACTGTCTATGGAGTTTGGTATCCGCAACATTCCCACCATCCTCTTCTTCAAAGGTGGCCAGGTGGTCGACAAGATTGTGGGTGCTCAGGCTAAGGCCCGCATTCAGGAAAAGTTCGAGGCTCTGTTGTAATTTTAGAACGTTACGAGGCGACTCCCGTCTTCCTGCTCGCTGATGCTGACACGTACGGCATCATCGGGCAGGATTTCTTCTATCAGTTCGGGCCACTCGATAAAGCAGAGTGCACCGCTATAAAAGTAGTCTTCGTAGCCCATGTCATATACTTCTTCCAGCTTCTTGATGCGGTAGAAGTCGAAATGGAAGAGTGGGTCACCATCAGGTTGGGTATACTCATTGATGATGGCAAAGGTGGGTGAGGTAATGACGTCCTCGACACCCAGCTCTTCGCAAATGGCCTTCACAAAAGTAGTCTTACCAGCCCCCATCTTGCCGTAGAAGGCAAACACGCGGTGGTCTCCAATGTATTGGATAAACTCGCGAGCGGCCTCGCGAATATGTTCTATATCCTTAATCTTGATTTCCATATTTTTTACTTTTACTTTTTTACCTTTTTACTTTTTTACTTTTACCTCATCTTTTCTTTCCTTTTAGTGTTATGATGGGTATCAGCATCTCTTCCATCGAGATTCCTCCGTGCTGGAAGGTATTGCGATAGTAGCTGACGTAATAGTTGTAGTTGTTGGGGTAGGCGAAGAAGTCGTCACCCGTGGCAAATACATAGCTGGTCGATATGTTGGGTGCAGGTAACATAGCCTTGCGAGGTTCCTTGATGACAAAGAGGTCCTTAGAGTCGTAAGCCAGATTCTTGCCCAACTTATAGCGCAGGTTGGTGTTGGTATTTCGGTCGCCTATAATCTTCACGGGATTATTGGCGCGTATCGAACCATGATCGGTTGTGATGATGACACGATAGTCCGTTTGTGACAACTGGCGGAACAAGTCGGCAATGACGGAGTGGCGGAACCACGACAACGTAATGCTACGATAGGCACTCTCGTTGTTGGCCAGCTCGCGTACCATTTTCGACTCCGTACGGGCATGACTTAGCATATCGATGAAGTTGAACACCACCACGTTCAGGTCGTTCTTGTTTAACGAGTTCAACTGCTGCATGAAACGGTCGGCATCCAACGACGTATTGATTTTATGGTACGAGAACGTGTTCTTCCTGCGATAGCGCTCCAATTGTGTCTGTATCAGTGGCTCTTCATTCAGGTTCTTGCCTTCCTCTTCGTCCTCGTCAACCCAAAGGTCAGGAAACATCTTGGCTATTTGGTCGGGCATCAGACCTGAGAAGATGGCGTTGCGGGCATATTGTGTGGCGGTAGGCAGAATACTGCAATACAGGTCTTCATCAATGGCAAAGTCTGAAGCCAGTTCTTGTTCCAGCATCTTCCACTGGTCGTAGCGGAAGTTGTCTAACACCACGAGAAACACTTTTTCGCCCTCGTTCAACGCGGGGAATATTTTGCTCTTGAATATTTCGTTTGACATCATGGGATGTGGGTTGCCCTGTACCCAGTCCAGATAGTTCTTCTTGATGTATTTGGCAAAGCCACGATTGGCCTCCTGCTTTTGCATTTCCAGCATCTCGGTCATCTGCGAATCGGTCTGACTCAGTTCCAATTCCCAGCGCACCAGTTTACGATAGATATCGGTCCAGTCTTGCCAACTGCTACAGTCCATAATCTGCATTGACAGTTGTTGGAACTGTTGTTGATAGTTGGTCTGCACAGTTTCTGTTACGATTTCGCGTCGATGGATGTTCTTCTTCAGTGTCAGCAGTATCTGGTTGGGATTGACGGGCTTGATGAGGTAGTCGGCTATCTGCTGTCCGATGGCCTGATTCATGATGTCCTCCTCCTCACTCTTGGTGACCATCACTACAGGGGTCTGTGGTGATAGTTCCTTGATGCGCTGCAATGTCTCCAGTCCTGAAAGTCCTGGCATCATCTCGTCGAGTAATACTAGATCGAAGGTACGGTTCTTGCACTCCTCGATGGCATCGGTACCATTGGTCACCGTCACCACTTCGTAACCTTTCTTTTCCAAGAACAACAGATGGGCACGTAGTAGTTCCATCTCGTCGTCAGCCCAAAGTAATAATCCATTCGTCATATCTTACTTCTTTACCTTTTTACTTTTTTACCTTTTTACTTTTTACCAGAAGTCTTCGTCGAAGTCTGGGAAGTTGTTCTGTTGTTGCACGGGGCCGTCGTTGAAAATCGGGTCGTCTGGCAGGTCATTGCCCGTCTGTGGCTGTTGACCATTCGCTTTTGGCTCTTGGCTTTCTTCTGCGTCCTCTTCCTCTTGGATGATGATTTCTTCCAATAACGGACGTGTGGATATCTCGACAGGCTCAATCTCCTTTTCGAAGAACAACTCGTAGTCGCGATAGCTGTACGATGTGCCTAACAGACGTAGGTTGTCTTCACTCACAATCAGATGACGACAGGCACGTAACAACGTTGACAGCTGTCCTTCGACGTTGTGCAGTCCGCGTGCATACTGGCGTGCTTCGTCGTAGTTCAGGAATCCGCTAATCAGCATACGACAGAGTCCGTTGGCATCCTGGTCGGTCACGATGTCGAAATTACGTACCAAGTAGTTCGAGAAGTTGTGTTTCGCCATCTCAAACAACAGCTGGTTTTGGTTCACGGAGTCTGGCTGGTAGGCCAACAGGAAGACATATTTGGTATCGCGCTCAAAGCGTAGCGTATCGGTACGCGTAGAGTCGCTGGCCATATCGATGGCACGCCGCGACCATACATCGCCCATGTCAAACTTGCCACCATGCAGTTGCCGCCCTTGTTGTACACCTTTGATAATCATACCAGCCAACTCGCTGACTTCGCTCTGTGGATGTTTGTCTACCACTTGCTGCATTCGCTCCGTACAGCCTTTGGCGTCGCCTTGGTTCAGCAGGGCCATACCCTCGACAAAGAGGAACTTCGGGCGATGTACACCAAGCGGGAAACGACTCTCGGATAGTCTTGCATTGGCACTTACCTCGTCGTAGCGGTCGTTCTTAAATGCATCGTAGGTAGCCGCGTATATCGAGTCTTCTATGTGTACGCCAAAACGCTGGTTCTCGGCAAAGTTCGGGTCGCTTAGCAGGATTGTCCACTGGCTCTCTGGATAGTCGCTCTGCAGGCGTGCCAGCGACGAATTTGCTTGCTCCTGACGTTGCTGTCGTGAGTAGAGCAGGAAAAGGTGGTACAGGGCCTCGTCATTATGTTCGAAAGTCGGATATTGCGTCAAAAGACGACTGAGTGTCTTCTCGCTCAGTGTCAGGTTATCGAGTTTGTCCTTGAAGATGATGCCTGAATGGAACAGTCCATCCATAATCAGCAGGTTGCTGGCCTCTATCTGCTCCTCGGTGAAGGGAATTTGTGCCAGATAGTATTCACGGTTGTGAGGGTCGTTGGCAAGGGAGTCGGGAGTCTCTCCCTTTTGACCAGCGACGGAATCACTGGCAACAGTACCGTCATTAGCTGGGTTTTCCACATTCTCCAGACTATCTGGCATTTCTGGATTGTCCGTTGTTGTCGCTACCACCGTCTTATTGATACGTTGCCAGTCGTCGGCATTCTCACGTTTTCCCCATTGCTGTTCGAAGGTGCGCTTACCTTGGTTTACACTCTGGGGATTATAGAAGTACCACAATCCGTTACTGCCCGTAGCAGGCGTTGGCGTCGTTGGCTGTTGTCGCCGGTTGGGCTGATTGCGATTGCCCACTGCCGACTGTTTGGCCAGCTCTTTTTCTGCCTCTGCCTCCTCTTGGGCGCGTTGCTCTTCCTTCTCTTTTTTCTTCAGGTCGTCTATAATCTTGTCAATGACCTTCAGACGCTCTTCTTCACTCATCTTAGCCAGTCGCTGTAGCGAGTCCTGCAATTCCACGGCACTGGTATGCGGGGCTAATTCGTCCAGCACCTTCGAGCGGTATGATAACTGGCTGTAGTCGGGACGATCCTTGTCCAATAGTCCGATGGCTTCGCCATAGCAGCGTTGTGCATCGGCATATTTTTCACGTTCCCAGTAGATGTTACCCAAAGTAAGCAACAGTACGCCCTTCTCGATGCCATTGCGTGTACCCTTCTTCACACCTTGCTCGTAGGCATCGATGGCCTGCAGGGTGTCCTTTTGGGCCATGTATATGTTGCCAATGGCATAGTATACCTGATCCAGATAGTCTTTGTTGTTGTCTGACGCAGCCATACGTTTCAGGCGACTGATCATGCGCTTGGCATTGCCCTCGGCCATCACTTCCGTCTGGGCTATGCGGGCATTGAACTCCATTTCGTAGGGCGGATTCAGTCGTGTCACGTGTCGGAACGCCTTGTAGGCCTCCTCACGATTGCCCTGTCTGGCCTGCAACTGTCCCATCAAAAACCATTCGCGCGCCTTCTGTTTGCGTCGCTTCTCGTGCTTGATGACCTGACGTAAATAGGGTATGGCTTGGTCGTATTGCTCGCTGCGCAGATAGTAGTCGGCCAGCGTGAAGTCCCAATCCTTACGTGCCCTGAAGTGCATCGTGTCACGACGTTGCTTCACAATGATGTCCTCTGCATCGTATATCCAGTCTAGTTCCACATAGCTCTTGGCCTGCCAGGCACGGGCTATACCCAAAATGGCAGGTTGTGTGGCATAGAGACGCGTCATGTACGAGAAGGTGGCAGCCGCTTCTTCGAACTCGCCTTGCTGAAATTGCGACTTACCTAACAGTAGCCATGCACGCCAGATGAAGGGGTTGTATTCTCTGCGCGTGAGCCACTCAATGTCCTTCTGCGTCTTCCTGCGGCTTTTGTTCCACTCTGGTCGTGCCTTGATGCTGTGCTGCTTGATAGCCTTCTCCGATTTCTCTATGGCGCGCGCAAAATTGCTCTTGCCCAGGTCGCGACTCTGTTTGTTGCCTACGGCATAGAGTGGAATCAGTTCCGTGTAGTTGTCCTTGTTGCCGTTTTCCTTCTCAATCGTGCCGTCAATAAAAGCCTGCTGACCATTGAAATAGGTGTTGTAACGGGCGTTGAACGAATGCCACCATCGGGTCTGTGGCGTATTCTTCTTGGTCGAGCAAGAAGCAGTTAAAAGTAAAAAGGTAAAAAGGTAAAAAAGTAAAACGGGAACACTCTTACATCTTCCATCTTCCGTCTTCCGTCTTACATCTTCCTTTTTCCTTCTTCCTTCTTCCTTCAGTTCCGCCAGCTTGCACTCACTCCTGCTGGTGCACGATGCACAGTCGCCCTCCTTCGTCACGATAGGCTCGTCCTTGCCACCAATCGAAAAGATGGCAGCAATGGCGCCCAGGGCAACCAACGAAATGACGACTATCAGCAGAAATTGCATAATTCCTAATTCCTAATTACTAATTCCTAATTCCTCACTGGCGGTAGCAAATTCTTCACTCTTCACTCTTCACTCTTCACTTCAAAGCCTGCTGCTTTAATATCTTCCCAAAACTGTGGATACGACTTTGTCACCACTTGTGGATTGTTGATGCGCAGTTCATTGAAGCGCAGAGCTGCAGGTGCAAAAGCCAATGCCATACGGTGGTCTTCGTAAGTGTCGATGCCTGCTTCCAGCATTGGTTCACAGAGTTCCCCGTCCCATATCAATTCGCTGTCGTTGGCACTGCGAATGACGTAGCCCAGCTTCCGCATCTCTGTCTTTAAAGCCTCAATGCGGTCCGTCTCCTTGATTTTCAGGGTCGAGAGACCCGTAAAATGGAAGGGTACGTTCATCAGTGCACAGCATACCACAAAAGTTTGTGCCAGATCGGGCGAGTTCACGAAGTTGTACTCCAGACGGGATACACAGCGTCCTGAATGTTGCAGAGTCACTGTGGTTGGCACACCAGCTTTTTTGGTCATGAAGGTTGTTTTTACACCCAGCAAACTAAATATGTAGCGCACCTGTGAGTCACCCTGTTTAGAACCGTCCATCAGTCCCTCCAGCTTAATCTCGTCGTCCATGTTACTGTTCAGAGCCATCATCTCATACCAATACGATGCTGCACTCCAGTCATTCTCCGTCAGGTAAGCCTTGTCCTTGTAGGGCTGGGGCTTCACCACGATAGTGTCGTAGTCGCTCCATTCTGCATCTGCGCCAAATTCGCGCATCGTCCAAAGCGTCAAGTCAATATACGGGCGTGAAATGACGTCGCCCGTCATGTGTAGTGTCAGGCCGTTCTTCAGGCATGGACCTATCAGCAACAAAGCCGAAATAAACTGCGAACTGATGTTGCCTGCCACTTCCAGCAGACCACCCTCCAGCGTCTGTCCTTTGATACGGAGTGGGGGATAGCTCTCCTCGCCCGCGTATTCAATGTTGGCGCCAAGTCGTCGCAGGGCATCCACCAATACGTATATCGGACGGTGACGCATGCGCTCCGTACCTGTCAGCACGTGCTCCTCGCCATCTTTAACAGCCAGATAAGCTGTCATGAAACGCATAGCCGTGCCAGCAGCCTTGATATTGATCTCGTAGGGATTATGATTCAGCGCCTCCACAATCACTTCTGTGTCGTCACAGTCCGACAGATTGCTGGGCAATGTGTGTCCTCCTGTTAGTGCATGAATTACCAGCACCCTATTGCTGATGCTTTTCGAAGCAGGCAGCTTAGCAGTGTGGCGCAGCACATTTGGTGCTTTTATCTTGTATTGCATATATTTTTCACTTCTTTACCGGCGTAGCCGATTCTTCACTCTTCACTATTCACTCTTTACTTATTTATATATAATAACACGCAAAGTTACGAATTATTTGATGAAATACCAAAGAAAATCGCACTTTATAAAATATTTTTGCAAAAAAGAGGGTAAAAGCAAAAAAACATTGCAATAAATTTGGCTAATTCAAAAAAACGTTGTACCTTTGCACCCGCTTTCGGGATTTAGCGCAGTTGGTAGCGCACACGTCTGGGGGGCGCGAGGTCGCTGGTTCGAGTCCAGTAATCCCGACAGAAAGAAAGAAAGGAAGTTGCTGATAATCAGTAGCTTCCTTCTTTTTTTCTCTTTTTAGCAACAATTTTAGCCACATTACGTTTATTTTGCACTATTTAAGTTGTTTTTAGACGAAACAAAACGACTTTCACAATACCTACCATTGTTCTACTACAACAATTATTGAATTTAAACTGTGTTTTATTTTCCTGTTTGAATCATAAGTTGTATATTTGCAACAAAGAAACAAAAACAATTGATGACAAATAGAGATATTAATTTAACAACTTCGTTTGCTGAGTATCTTAATATTGCTTCCAATATTGAAGAAATAAGTGAAACGAATATTACTATGTCATTCCACTAGTGTCCACTAAATAAAATTAAGAGTCAATTGACCATCATCAGCAACATACTCAGGTTTCTTGGTAAAGAGTTCCTTGATGGGAGTCTTATCCAGCAACGAAGCGCTCAAAATTCTCAACACTTCGTAGGTACTCCTGTGCAGCTTGAGGTCATGCTCAACGATAGCCACCATGCAATATGCGGTGATGGCAGAGTATATCTGGATCCTGACAGCAGTCTCTGTCGTACCCCAAAAGGACTTAATCTTAAGATGCTGCTTAATCCATTTAAAGAAGAGTTCTACACGCCAACGATATTTATAGAGAAGAGCGACCTGCGTGGCTGGTATCTCCATATTGTTGGTCAAGTAGACAAATGTCTTGTTCTTGTCAGCCGCATAGTATGTGACGCGACGAAGAACAGCAGGATATTTCTGTTTGGTGAGGTAATTCGTAAGTCTTATAATCTGGTCAGAGAGTACGCCATCTGCGTTATGCATGGTGTCGCCTTCGTTAATGATCTCATATTGAAGATTTCCTCTTTGCCTTATCACAAAATAGGCTTCAATTTCATTGATATGATAGAGTCTCTTCAGGTCAAAGTATCCTCGGTCAAACACATAGTAAGCTCCCTGTTCATAAGGGATCTCGTCCATTGCTCGTTGGTCGTGTATCTTCGCCTCAGTAATGTGGATGAACGTAGGAATATCCGTCTGAATTTCATAGAGCGTATGCATCTTGATGCCCGCCTTGGTTCTGCGAAACTTTGCCCACCAGAAGACGCTCAGACAAAGATCGATGGTAGTCGAGTCGAAGGCAAACACCT
>JAEEGH010011901.1_pt1 | contig 19649 bp, 16 predicted proteins | sample 9134181 | NCBI WGS metagenome assembly JAEEGH01 (sample SAMN16246544, study PRJNA631951) | gut metagenome | biome: gut microbiome; feature: rumen; material: DP-attached | host: Bos | place: Iran: Karaj | collected 2018-10 | reverse complement strand
ATACGCAGAGCCACGAGGTTTTGATCAAAGAAATCCTCGGTGATCTCCATCAGCGAGTAACCGTTCTTATAGGTGAAATAGCCGATCATCATGCTGTCCCAGCCTTCGGGATCGTCTACCAGACCTTCTACCTTAACGTCTGCCAGAGGGAAGCCGTCGATGGGCGTAAGCCTGAATACAAGATAATCGCCCTTCTTGACGGTAACGCCCTTGCCTCCCTCGATATAGCAGCGGCAGCGGATATTCTCGCCGTTGTCGTCGGTAATGAACACAACGTCGCCGTCTTCGTTTATCGAATCGAAAACGAGGCTTCCGGACTCGTCATAGAAATTGTCATTGTCTTTGGTCACCATGCCGGTGATAGTGCCGGTATAGCCCGCGCAGGTCACCTTGCTGCCTACGCTGAAATCATTCTCTGCTGCGGAAACAACGACAGTCGGCATATTAACTGCCGGCAGGCTGCCCACTATGATCGCTGCCGCAAGGAGAACTCCGGCAAAAAGTCTTACGATTGAAAATCTTTTTTTCATCTGCCTTCTCCCCCTTATTTGGTGATCTCGATCTGATAAAGCGAGTAAACCTTATCGTCGAGCTTATCTGTCATGGCGAGGTTCATAACCTTCGCCTTGCCGCTCTTGTTCATTACATATACGACTACAACGTACTTGCCCGACGCCTTCTTGTTTATCTTAACGGGAACCGTGATGTCGGTCTCCTTGCCGGGCATGAGCTTTGTCGCCTCAAACTTTACAACGCCGCTTCCCACGTTCTTGTTCGCATTGTAAGCGGGAACGACCGCAACGCCGATGCGGTAATCGCTGTATGCGGGAGCAATGCCCTCGTTTGCGATCGAAAGTGTGATATCGATAGTATCGCCTGCCTTCGCGGACTCAACCTTTGCAGCCTTTGTCACGCGGAAACGGTAGCCCATCTGTGTCTGGAGATACTCGATATTGCCTCTGTAGATTGAAGCGTCGGCCGTGCCGATCTCGATGTCGCAAGGCGAGCAGGGCGCCATCCAGGATGTATGGGACTCACGGAGATATGAAAGAGTCCTCATGATCGTGTCGTTGTGTACCCATGCGAGAACATTGCCGTATGCGAACTCGCCGCCCGAGTAGCTGGTCTTCCAGAAGTCGCCCGCGTTCATGGCGTCAATGAGGAAGGATTCGGTAAGTGTGGGATCGCCGAAACCGTCGTTGTAGAGACCGAAATTGTTCTTCGAAGAGAAGTCGAACTTGTATCTGGTGCCGACCTTGGTCTTCTTGAAATACTTCGAATAAGCCTTCGCGTATCTGGCTACGGTCTTATCGGACGGGAATTCGCCGGAACCGAAGTCAAAGCCTTCGTCCGAGTCTTCCTGCGGCCAGGTGTGCATCTCGCCCCAGTGGCCGAGAGAACCCATCTCGATGTAAGCCGCGGAACCGTCAAACTTCTTCGCGATAGCCTTAATGCACTTGGAGTGATACTTGATCACAGCTTCTGCCTCATAGTTGGGAGAGAAGCCTGCACCGCCCAGAGTATCGGGATCGGGCCAGTTGTAGAATGTACCGGCGTTGTCCAGCTTACCATCAAGTACGCTGTTGCAGAGCTCGACAAGTACCCAAACGGGGATGTCCATGCGGTAATTGCCTGTCGCGATCAGCTTCTCGATGTCGGCTGCCTTAACCTTGCTCTTGGAAGTGATGTTCTTCTTTATGAAAGCCGCGTCAACAACCTCGGCGTAAGTCTCATCCTTGCGCGAACCGGTGAGTTCCACGGGATTATCCATGATGAAACGGATAATGACGTTGACGTTGTTGGCCTCCCAGTAGCTGATATGATATCTGTTGTCTACATTGGTCCAGTCATACTTGCCCTTCTCGGTCTGAAGGTCTGCCCAGGTGATCTGGAGATAAGCAAGGTCGTAGTCGTACGCCATCTTCGCAGCGCCTTCCTCACCTACTTCCGCCCAGAGGCCCCAACCCATTCCGGGATTCGCGAATGCGTCGTAGCTCGCCTTCGGATATACATAGCCGTCCTTGTAGCTCATCTCAAACGAGCCCTTGGTGGTAATGTAGCCCGATGCGGGAACGGAGATCTCTCTCTGATGCGCGAATGCGTGAACGCCGACCTTCTCGGGATTTCCGATATCCTCAAGATATACGGATGTCGTAACGTTATCCTCGTAGTAATCCTCGTCTACGGTAATGATCGGCGCGCCGATCCTGTCTTCGCCGATAACGGGATAGAGCCTCTGCTCTCTTACGATGTAATCCGCGCCCTTAACTCCGAAATACGCGTAGCCCTTGTCGGGATCGGTATCGAGAACGAATGCCGTTCTGGTGTTGAGATCGTTGTTGCCGGTCGAGAGCATCGCATAGAACTTCTTCTGCGAGCATGCCGCAACAAGCGTATATTCGCCGCTTGCGTCCTTCGCCTCGACATTGTCCACGATGAACCACTCGCCCTTGTTTCCGCCGAAGATATCCTCAGTGATCGAGCCTGCCGCGGGTTTGCCGACCTTGATCGTGAACGATTTGATCTCGCTTCTGACGCCGGACTTAACCTTAACGTTGATCTTGTATTCGCCGGGTGCGAGAAGCTTTTTGTCTGTAATGATCTTGTTGCCCTTGATCTTGAAAGAGCCGTTGTCGGGACCGTTCTTGCTGCTGGTAACGAAGGAATACTTGTAATCCTTTCCGTCGCCGCCCTTTGCGGACAGTGTGGCGATCGTGCCGCCTTCCATCGCGCGTGCCTCAAGAGCCTTGGTCTTCTTCTGGCTCATATTGAAATCGGAAATATAAGGCTCGTCCGAAACGATCGTAACGTCAGCCTTGGGCAGAGCGTAATGCTCCGTGTCGCCCTCATACTTATATACGGTCTCCCATGAATCATTGAGCAGGCAAACGAGGAATCCGCACTTGTCGCCGAATGAATAGCCCTGGCTGTCGGCTACGGGCTGCATGAGCTCGTAAGGAACCTCAACGATGTAGGTCGAAGCGTCCTGCGAGATCGCGTATCCTACATAATCAACCTCGGTTCCGGGCCATCCGCCGCCCTCCGAGAGGTAGAGGAAGCCGTTCTCGAGCAGGAACTCGTATCCGCCGCCGTCATTCTGATAACCGGTCGAACGGTCATCGTCCATATCCATATAGATCTGGAAATAGCACCACTTTGAAAGCTCGTTGACCGTAAACAGGAAATCAACGCTGTCCTCATCACAGTAAGCGGCGATCCTGTCGAAAGCCCCGACGGGCTCGTCAACGATGTTAATGATGTCTTTCCAACCGTCAATTTTGTCCTCTGCCGCAAATATCTCGTCTTCGGCATGAACAGGACGTGTTTCGCCAAGTACGCTGAATACGGATAACGTCAGAACCCCCGTTAAGACGAATGCCAGTATCCGTGCAACAGCGTTACGAAACATGTTACGTTGTCTGTGCATTGCAATACCCCCTTAAATATTTTGTTCAGTTTAGATGCATTCGAACTTTTTAGGAATTTTCCCCAAATCAGAACGAATGTCCTGCTAAAAATGCGCAATCTTGCACAAAGATCACGACTAAACTATAGCACTGTTTTTCGTTGTTGTAAACGTTATTTTTCGTTATGTTTCATAAACAATATTGCATTTTTTGTTGCATCGTTTATGAAATGTGCTATTATCATAGCTGTGGCCCATTGGCCGCAAGTATGATAAGGGGGATATATTTATGAAGAGAATTATAGCGGTCATGATGGCTGCGGCGCTTTCCGCCTGCCTGCTGGCAGGATGCGGGACAAAAGAGATACCGGATCACACTGCGGATGAGTCCGCTGTCACGGATGCGCCCACTGTTACAGACGCGCCCGTTACTACAGACGCACCTGTCGCAGCCGATACGCCAACAGTAACCGATACGCCCGCAGCAACAGAGAGCGTAATGATAATCGTAGGCGTCGACGCCGCAACGATAGCGGAAGCCGTAGATAATGCAAAAGACGGAGACGTTATCTTCCTTCCGAAGGGGATCTACAGCGAGACGGTCGGGATCGAGAAAGACGGCATCACCTTAAGAGGCGAGGAAGGCACGATATTTGACGGATCGGACTATGAACTGACACCCGATGACAATGTCGTGATATGGGTAAAAGGAAATAATATCACCGTCGAGAATATCGAGATCAGGAATTTCCTCGTAGAAGGTCCTTCCGACACCTGTCCGATCGGAATTCAGGTCGCAAAGGGTTCTTCGAAGGTCACGGTCAGGAACTGCAAGGTCCACGATCACGGCTTTATCTACGACTACAATGATGATGACGACAATTACAACGCTCACGGCATCTACGTGAGCGGCGGCGTGAACAAACAGACCACCGACATTCTGGTAGAAGGCTGCGAGCTGTACAACCTTCATCTCGGGAGCAGTGAATCACTGGTATTCAACGGCAATGTGGTCGGTTTCGAGGCCGCGAACAATTACATCCATGACTGTGACAATATCGGCATCGACGCGATCGGCTACGAGCAGGACGAAGACAACGAGAATGATTCGGCCAGAAACGGCAAGATCCACGGCAATTACGTGAGAAACATCTGCTCCGATCCCGCGGTCAATCCTACATATGATTCAATGTGCGCCGACGGTATCTATGTGGACGGCGGCCGTGACATCGAGATCTGCGACAATTTTGTCACCGACTGCGACATAGGCATCGAGATAGCGAGCGAGCACCGGGGCAAGGTAACTTCAGGCATAAACGTCCATGACAACATGCTCGCGCGCAATAATTCCTGGGCAGGCATCTGCGTAGGCGGCTACGATACCGAAGAGACCGGCACAGCTAAAGGCTGCACGGTAAAGAACAATGTCGTATACAACACCTCTTCCTACTGCATCGTGATCCAGTACGCCTGCGACGCTTCGAACGTGATCGAGGACAATATCTTCGCCGCAGAGGGCGACGGCATCGCGTACGGAGATGAGTTTGAAGAGCTCAGCAGGGGCAATACTATACGCAATAACAAGATGACAATAGACATGTCGGAGTTCGGATACCCCGATAACGATAAGATCGAAGTGACCGGCGTGACCGTTGATGAGGCAGCACGTACGGTAAAGATAGAATATAAATAATGCAGGCGGGAGCCTGTCACCATATCCGTGGATATGGTGACAGGCTCCCGCTTTTATAATTTTTTATGGTGACAGACATCGGTATTACAAGATTATGCCGTAGCCAGGTCCAGCTGCTGCACCGTGCCTGCCGTCCCGTCCTCAAACAGGAAGAGACCGGTACTGCGGATCACGGCGTCCGTGGCGTTTGTGACCGCATCTTTAAGTGAGAATTCAGTTGAAGCGTTCTGCAGACAGATCGCGCCGACGCCGCTCTCCTTCAGCGAGATCAGACGCTCAGTGCCGTCCGCTTCCATGCTCCATATCTTCAGCGCCGAAAAAACAGCGTCAGCTTCGTCTATCCATCCGTTGCCGTCAAGATCGAATTCTTTAAGCTCCGCGAACGCATTGCCGCTCGTCGGGCCGAAGAGCTCGCTTCCGTCGTTTATTTTTCCGTCGCCGTTCCTATCCAGAGCCAGCATTCCGCTGCCCGCAGACGGCAGTGATACATAATCTTCGACGCCGTCAGCATCAATATCGAAATAATACTTCTGATCCGATACGGTGGCGGGGCTTCCGTCGAGATTGATCACGAGCGGATCGATGAGCGCCGTGCTCTCCCTGACCGTAAAGCCGCTGTAAGCCACGTATTCGCGGCTCATGACTGCTTCGACGTTGAATTCCAGGCTTCGGCCGTCGGCAGTGTTCACGGTGCCTTTTGTGGCGAATGTGACGGTCTCGGATTCATAGGCGACCGTATAGCTGCCCTTGGTGAGGTAACTTCCGCCCACCGGCAGCAGATCCGCAGCAGACGTCCCGCCGCCTGCGGACAGGCCCTTCAGCCCCACACCGCAGCCTCCGCTGTCGTCGCACTGCAGACGCCCGCCTATGAGCCGCATGAGGTATTTAAGAGTTTCCTCCTGAATCCTGGAGAGCATGTTCTCCTCCATCAGCTTGCGCATCTGCGGCGTGTTCTTCACCTGCAGGCTGTCATAAATTTCCCGCAGCATTTCCGAGGCGCTCCGCGGCCTTTCTGCTTCTTCTTTCAGTCCTTCCTGCACATAGGCCTCCGCGGCGTTCGCGCCGGCCATGTCTTTCCCGAGGACCATTTCGGTAAATCCCTGCATTTCTCCTGCACCGTCTGTGATACAGGTAAATCTTGCTTCCCTGCTTCCGGACTGATATGTCCGGGCGGATTCCATTCCTATTGTGGTGGAATCGATTATCAAATAAAAACTCCTTCCTTAAGATTTCAGGGCCGGCCCCGTCCCGCGCGTGCACTCACGGAATAATATAAGGCAGTGACCGGATCGCTCCGTTCACTGCCTTCCGTGGCCTTACCTCAATGCAGACAACCCGCCGCAGCATTATGCAACGGATCATCCGGCTGATAATTATATCGGCTTCCGGAATGCATTTCTGAAGATGCCGCGCAGATAAAAAAACTCCGGATGATCGGATCACCCGGAGCTGCAGTCAATGTTTCTGTTCAATAAATGTATCCCTTCGCTTTAAGAAGCTCGGCCATCAGTACCGCACCGCCCGCCGCGCCGCGGAGCGTGTTGTGTGAGAGGCCTACGAACTTGTAATCGTATACGGTGTCCTCTCTCAGACGTCCCATGCATACAGCCATTCCGTGCTCGGTATCGCGGTCGAGAGCAGTCTGGGGACGGTTGTCCTCCTCGAAGTAGTGGATGAACTGCTTCGGTGCCGAAGGAAGCTCAAGATCCTGGGGAACGCCCTTGAAGTTCGCCCATTTCTCAAGGATCTGCTCCCTGGTGGGCTTCTTCTTAAAGCTTACGAAAACGGCAGCCATGTGGCCGTTGGTAACGGGAACGCGGATGCACTGCGTGGTAATGACGGGGCCCTCAGCCTTTACGATCTTTCCGTCCTCGATATGACCCCAGATCCTTAAAGGCTCCTGCTCGGACTTCTCTTCCTCGCCGCCGATGTAAGGGATAACGTTGTCGACCATCTCGGGCCAGTCCTTGAAATTCTTGCCTGCGCCGGAAATAGCCTGGTATGTGGTTGCAACAACAACTGTGGGCTCAAACTCACGGAGCGCATGAAGCGCGGGAGTGTAGCTCTGGATCGAGCAGTTGGGCTTAACCGCTACGAAGCCCTTCTTTGTGCCCAGACGCTTCTTCTGGAACTCGATAACGTCCACATGCTCGGGATTGAGCTCGGGCACGATCATCGGAACGTCGGGGGTCCAGCGGTGTGCGCTGTTATTCGAAACTACGGGAACCTCAGCCTTCGCATAAGCTTCCTCGATAGCGCGAATCTCATCCTTGGTCATGTCAACCGCACTGAAGCAGAAATCGACCTTCGCCGCAACAGCCTCTACCTCGTTGACATTCATAACAACCATGTTCTTTACAGCCTCGGGCATGGGAGTGTCCATCTTCCAGCGCTCTCCTACCGCCTCGGCGTAGGTCTTTCCTGCGCTCCTGGGGCTCGCCGCCACAACCGCTACCTCAAACCAGGGGTGGTTCTCAAGAAGCTGGATAAAGCGCTGTCCAACCATTCCCGTTGCTCCCAAAACTGCTGCCTTTAATTTAGCCATAACCGTCTCTCCTTTTTCTGCGGCGTGTCCGATGAACAATCGCCGTTAATGTTTTTCTATCGCGGACATTTGTCCGCCCCAGATAACTTGTTTCAAATAATACTACAACAAAAGCGGTTTTGCAAGCACTTTTGCAAACTTTTTCAAAAGACCGTTTTTTCCCTGTAACGATCGAGCTCCGCATAGACTTCGGCAAGCGTCGGGCAAAGGTTGATCCGTCCCCTGAGCTTCGCCGAATAAGGGAATCCTTCGGTGTACCAGGCCACATGCTTTCGCATCTCCCTGACAGCGGTCTCCTCGCCCTTGTATTCGGTCAGCATGTCCGCGTGCCTGTGTATCATCGCCAGCACTTCGTCAAATGAGGGCTTCACGGTCTCCTCTCCGGTCTCGAGATACTTTTTTATCGCAGAGAATATCCAGGGATTGCCCTGTGCCCCGCGCGCCACCATTACCGCGTCGCAGCCCGTAGTATCGAACATAGCCTTCGCGTCCGCGGGAGTAAATATATCTCCGTTTCCGATCACAGGGATCTTCACCGCCTCTTTTACCTGCCTGATGATGTCCCAGTCCGCCTTGCCGCTGTAATACTGCTCCCTGGTCCTTCCGTGCACCGCGATCGCCGCTGCTCCGGCAGTCTCCAAAACCTTCGCCGCCTCGACGGCGTTTATGTGTTCGGGATCGAAGCCCTTGCGTATCTTCACCGTCACAGGTTTCTTGACAACCTTTACGATCGCTTCCACGATCCTGCCCGCCAGCGGCAGATCCTTCATCAGCGCGCTGCCCTCGCCGTTGTTCACGACCTTCGGTACCGGACATCCCATATTTATGTCGAATATATCAAAGTTCCGTTCTTCTATCCTCACCGCGGTCTCGGCCATGATATCGGGCTCACTGCCAAAAAGCTGCAGCGCCACAGGTCTTTCGGACTCGTCACACCGCAGCAGATCGCCGGTATTTTTATTATTGTAATGAATGCCCTTGGCGCTGACCATCTCAGAGTAGATCAGATCAGCCCCCTGCTCCTTGCACAGAAGTCTGAAGGGCATGTCCGTGATGCCGGCCATGGGTCCCAAAGCAACCCTTCCGGCCTCGATATTACCGATCTTCATCAAAAATCTCCGATCGCCTTACTGTTTCCTGTTCTTTTGATAAATCAGCTTCAGGCCCTTCATCGTCAGTTTCCTGTCATAGACGTCGATCTTGTCGGTCGCGTCGGCGATGATCCTTCCGAGTCCTCCCGTAGCGATGACCTTCATGTGATCGAGCCCCGCTTCCTTTTTAACTCTCTCGATAATGTATTCGGTCTGGCCGATGCAGCCGTACAGAAGGCCGCCCTGCATGCTCGAGATCGTATCTCCGGTCAGAATGCTTTCGGGAAGCTTGATCTCTATCTCCGGGAGCTTCGCGGTATCGTTCCAGAGCGCGTTCGCGCTGATCCTGATACCCGGACAGGTAAGTCCGTACCTGAAGGTTCCGTCAGCCTCGATCAGATCGTAAGTGGTCGCGGTACCGAAATCGATGACCATAGTCGGTCCGCCGTAAATGCTGTAAGCTGCGGCCAGGTCCACAACTCTGTCCGCGCCTGCCTCCTTCGCATTCGGAATGGCAAGCTTTACGCCTGTCTTTAAGCCTGCCCCGACTTCCATCGGCGTAATGCCGGTGAGCTTTATGATACCGTTGATCAGCGAATGCATGATTCCCGGAACTACCGAAGCCACGATGCACGCATCAATTTCCTTTACGGACAGATCGTTCACATGCAAAAGTCCGCGTATCGCCGCGCTGAACTCGTCCGAGGTACGCGGGAGTTTTGTCGTTACAGCAAAGAAGGCGCGTTCCTCGTCGCCCTCGTATACAGCAAAATTTGTATTTGTATTTCCAACATCAACACAAAGAAGCATATCGTCTACTCCGTTACTGATTTATTCTTCGTCAAAGTCGATCTTTTCATGCAGGATAAATACCCTGTAATAGAGCTCGAGGCTCTCGAAAAACTCCTGTCTTTCGGCCCTCAGTCTCTTTACGAGAAGCCCCGCTCCGATGTCGTCATACAGAAGATCTCCCTCGTCGCAGCCCGTGGTGATGATCAGTTCGCCGTCGTCATCGTACTCAAAGGTGATGGTGCCGCCCACTTCCTCGGTGAAGAGCACGCACATGATCTTCAGCTCTTCCTTCACCTGCGTCGGAAGCTTCTCGAACTGCGGATCGAGATAGTATTTCTGATTATAAGAATTGCTGCCGCAAAGTACCATACTCGACCTCCCGGTTTTATACTACAGTTACTATTCTACCACGTTACTCATAGTATACATTCCCGCAGGCTTTCCTGCAAGGAAACGCGCCGCATTAACGGCTCCCTTTGCGAAAACAGCCTTCGAATACGCGGTATGTTTGATCTCGATGACCTCGTCAAGCCCCGCGAAAATGACCTCATGCTCGCCCACGATCGTACCGCCGCGTACAGCGGAAATGCCGATCTCAGCCTTCGGGCGCTTCATGCGTCTTCCCGAACGGTCGTAAACATACTCATACTCCTCTTCAAGCACGGGCTTCATGGCGTCGGCAAGTAAAAGCGCAGTGCCCGAAGGAGCGTCAAGCTTCTGGTTATGATGCTTTTCCACGATCTCGATGTCAAAGCCGTTGTTGCCGAGGATCTTCGCAGCCTCAGCGATCAGCTTCGCCATCGTATTGATGCCCAGGCTCATGTTCGCGGAACGCAGTATCGCAACCTTTTCGGACGCCGCGTTGATCTGCCCGAGCTGTTCGGGCGTATAGCCTGTCGCGCAGAGTACCGCAGCGAGTTTCTTTTCTTCCGCGAGCGCGAGCACTCCGTCAAGCGCTTTCGGTGAGGAGAAATCAATGATCACGTCGGCGGGGATATTGCACTCCGCCGCATCGGAAAATACCGGGAAATCAGCGTCGCCCTGAACGATGTCGACTCCCGCCACTACCTGCATGTCCGCATTTTCATCTACAATGCTGCGTACCACATGACCCATGCGTCCGCTGCATCCGCAAAGTATGATCCTAACCATAAACCGTTCCCTTTCTTATTTAATGATACCGAGTCTGCGCATCTCTGCCGCGAGCAGCTCCGCATGCTCGGGCTCCATGTCTGTCAGAGGCAGACGCATCGGACCTGCCGCAAAACCAAGCAGCTTGCAGGCGGTCTTTACGGGGATGGGGTTAACCTCGCTGAAAAGAAGGTTAACGAGAGGCAGGTACTTAAGCTGAAGCTCGAGAGAGCCCTTTGTATCGCCGTTTAAGAACTTCTCGACGATCAGGTGTGTATCGCGCGGTGCAACATGCGAAAGTACGCTGATAACGCCCTTTCCGCCGTATGAAAGGATCGGGCAGATAGCATTGTCGTCACCCGAGTAAATGTCGAGCTTGTCGCCGCAGAGCATCGCGGTCTGGGCGGTCCAGCCGATATTGCCGGTAGCGTCCTTGACAGCCACGATATTCTCGTAGTTCTCTACAAGATACTGAACTGTCTTGGGCTCGATGTTCACGCCGGTCCTGCCGGGGATATTGTAAAGGATAACGGGAATATTGATCGCCTTCGCGGTCTCGCCGAAATGTCTGATCAGGCCCTTCTGGGTAGCCTTATTATAATAAGGTGAAACGAGCAGAACAGCGTCCGCGCCTGCTGCCTCGGCCTGCTGCGAGAGCCAGATGGCGGTCTCGGTGCAGTTTGAGCCGGTTCCCGCGATAACGGGTACTCTCTTGTTTACATGCTTTACAACGAACTTGATGCAGTCAACATGCTCCTCGTGGGTCAGGGTCGACGCCTCACCCGTGGTGCCGCATACAACGATCGCATCTGTTCCGTTCTCGATCTGGTAATCAACGAGCCTTCCGAACTCCTCGTAGTTCACCGATCCGTCAGCATTCATGGGAGTGATGATCGCAACAGCAGCTCCCGTAAAAATAGTCTTCTTCATGTTTTTTTCCTCCCTGGATGAAAATAGGTCATTTCGCGAGCAAGCTCGCTCGATGTAAGATGGCTCGTCTCGCTAAAAACAAAAATAAGCCGGCCGGAGCCGACTCTAAAGTGCAAGATTATTCCCGCATGGCATCTTTGCGCATGCGCATAAAAATGACTTTAGGTAGCGCTCCATCAGTTCTTGATGACAGTTCGAAAGCTCTTAACAGACGAACCAACCACGATCCCTCAGCGAAGACCGCAATTTCGGCAGATCATCCTTTCACGACTCTTCATCCGTGCGTGACACGTCCGGGCCGCTACTCATAATCAATGCACCTCTACCAATGTTAAGCGGTATGATAGCATACATTTCCGCTGCTGTCAACAGCTTTACGCCACAGTTTCCCGCAAAAGGGCGGGATGTCCGTCGAACGTTTTGGCGGCAGGCATCCCGATGGTTTAATTTCATTATAAAGTGAACTCTTTGAAATGTATATGTGTTTTTGTGCTGTCAATGTTGCAAAAAATGCTGTCGCCCAATCCCGACGCGGTATTATAATCATATTTTCAGATATTATTTCTAAAATAATATTCCAAATAATATATTGACATATTATTTCATAAGTGTTATAAAGTATGTGTCGACCGATATTATTTTCAGAGTAATATCGTATAATATTACCTTAAGAACGAGCATACTAAAAGCCCGGACACTTATCCGGGCAGTGAACAGGAGGTTATTATGGCCAAAAAGAATGAGACCGCAGAAACAGAAAAGAGACCTGTTACGGTCAGAGACCACATTGAACAGGATGCGCAGCATGCACATACGGTTGCAGAACACATTGAAAAGAATGCGAAACACGCACAGCAGAAGCGCACGGCTGTCAACGACGCGCTGCAGTTCCCCGTAGGCGATCAGTTCGAGAAGGACCTCACAGCGATCCTTGAGAGCGACTGTGAGGCGAACGGCGAGACCGTTGTCATCGCCCTGGTTGATTTTGACAATTTCCTGCATATCAATACCGATTTCGGTCGTGATGTCGGCGATAAGGTACTGATCGAGACAGGACTGTACATCCAAAAGAAACTGCCGAAGGACGCAACCGTTTACCGCATCGGCGGAGATGAATTCGGAATTATTTTTAAGGGTGAGACAGAGCGTGAGGACATTTTCCTTTTCCTCAACGACCTGAAGAACGGTTTTGACGTTAAGACTCCCGACGGAGCGGACCAGTCGCTCACGATCGGCATGGCTACCGCATTTGTGGATGCGTCACGCTGCGCAGAGCTTGTAAGAAAGGCGGACGGCGCCCTCTACCGTGCGAAGATCGGCGGCAGGAACCGCGTCGCGATGGCAAAGGAAGAAAAGATGATCCCGAAGACCAGCCATTACACCCAGGACCAGCTCCAGCGCCTTGCGAAGCTCTCAAAGAGAGAAGGCATCGGAGAGGCCATCCTCTTAAGGGAAGCGCTTGACATGCTTCTGAAGAAATACGATATCTGAATTGATCAGACACCCCCAAAATACACGGGGACGGTTCTTCCGTCTGCGAACTGCGCAGACAGAAGAACCGTCCCCGTGTCTTTATTCACATCATTCACTTGCGATCACGGTGCAAAGCGTAGTATTCACATCAGGGCAGTTCTTGCTGTTGTATACGCACTCGTCCGCCTTACGGTATACTTCGTCGAAAGTAGTCTTTGCTCCCTGTGCTACGATCGCGGCACCGAGGCTCACCGTCGGCTGCATGCCCTTCAGCTCGGGGATCACAATTCCGTCGATATGTTCGAGCACTCTCTTTATCAGCTTCTTGCCCTTGCTTTCCTCATTTACGTTCGGAGAGAATACCGCATATTCGTCGCCTCCGAGTCTGAAGATGATATCTTTCTTTCTGAACTCTTCCTTCAGGACATCGGCAATGCCTCTGATAACCTTATCTCCGACATCATGTCCGTAGGTATCGTTGATCTGCTTGAACCTGTCGATATCAATGATGCAGAACATACCGTTCATGCCTTCGTCAAGGAGATTCGTGACCTTCTTCTCTCCGCTTCCGCGGTTCAGGATACCGGTCATAATATCGGTCTCCGCGAGGGCTATCAGCTGCTCGCGCTCCTTCGCGCCCGCCACGACATCGTCTACGTTCTTAAAACCGGCCAGGATGCCGAGCGACTTATCCAGAGGATTGATCGGGATATAAGTGAATTGGTAGTAATGTATCTCGCCGTTATCGTGAACACGGTAACTCGATACATACTCGTTTGTTTCCTTCATTTTCCTGCGCACGGTCTCGAGGCTCATCGCCTTGGTCAGCGCGGGAATATCTTCGGAATATACGCGGTCGTTGATATACTGTTTGCACAGCACATCGTACGGATAGACCTTCTCGCCGGGGCCTTCCATACCCTTTGTTACATAGCCGTCCAGCTTGAGGATCACAACATTGCCGGTCTCCAGATCGACCTTGAAAACGTTGTAATAGTCGCGGCTCAGAGCGTTAACGATGCCCAGCTGTTCATACAGATACTGCTTGTCGGCCATATGCCTTCTGACGATCTTGTCAACATCCTTGAATGCGAGGATAAACTTCTCCGCGCTGTCGGGATCGCCCGCGAGAGCAAACGCCATCTGATGATAGGAAATATGCCCTTCCTCATCGATACGCAGATACTCTATCGTATAGAGTTCTCCGTTCCTGATCTTCTCTTCCACGACCTCGATCCTGCTCATGCGCTCCACATCCTCCGGATGGTCCGCAACATAAGTAGTCACATAAGCTTTGATAAAGGACGGATAGTCCCTGAACCTCGCTGCAAGTCCCAAAAGGCCGCTGACGGTATGCTCTCCGGTGGAACGGTACATTGAGAGCTCGAGCGTCTCACGGTTTACCAGCCAGATGGTATGGTACTCCCTTGCGAGTCCCGTGATGATACCCATGCTGTTCTCAAGCTTCTCATTAAAATCTTCCACCAGCCCCCGCATCTCTTCGGGGTAATCTTTAGGATCGAGGAATGTTTCTTTCAATACAACGCCTGACATTAAACACCTCAAATATTATTTATCGGTTTTACCCTCGGTCTTTCCGAAAAAGTCGGAAAGCTTATTCAGAAGGGTATACTTATCAATAGTTTTCAAAAGATAATCCACGGGCTGAAGATCTATAACAGACAATACGCTCTGTCTGTCGCCGTGACCTGTCAGGAACATGACCGGGATCTGTCCGGTCTCCGAATCCGTCTTCAGCATCTCGAGCACCTGGGGGCCGTTTGCCACAGGCATCTCGTAGTCAAGAAGCACGATATCCGCCTTATTTCTCGCGAGATAGCTGATCGCCTGCACGCCGTTCGAAGCCATGCCTACCACGTAATCCTTTTTGAGCCATTCATAGACGGTACGCATGTATGTAATGTCATCGTCGACAATGAGAACCGTCCTTTTCCTGCCCTCACCCGTATTCTCCTCAATATACTTCACAGCGCTCTTCATCAGTTCGTCCATGTCGAGAGGACGTCTGAACAGATCGAGAACGGTCGTCTCCGGGATGATCTTCAATACGCTTTCATATTCGCCGGGATCGCCTATCATAAGTATCTTGCGGTCACGTTCGTTCGCCTTGTCCTTCAGAAGGATAAGCGCCTCGCGGAACTGCGGCAGTTCCTCGCTCAGGAACAGTATGAAAAGTTCAGTGTCTTCACGGAGTTCTTTCAGTTCACGTATCGTAGTATGAAAGAACTCTGCCCGCAGACCTATATCGCAAAGCTTCTTGCAGAGGCTCTTCGCAAGGAACGAATCGGTGTTGCATATAACCGCAACATCGCCTCTCACCGCCAATTTCTTTATATCAAGTGCCATTCCAACATTCCTCCGTGCCTGCAGCAGGCATTCATCTCTGCCCGAGCAGAGTTTTGATCTCATCCCAGTCCAGCTTCAGAAGGCTGTGACCGATCCTTTCGATGAGATCCGAATCTTTCTCGTTTATTCTATATCTTTTCAGGCTGTCGAGCAGATCGTCCATCAGACCGTAGTCCATGGTCCCCGCGATCTCCGCCAGCGTCTGGAACGCCTCGTCGAGTTCGGCGCCCGTCAGTTCGGACTTTTCAGCTTCCTGTTCGTCCAGCTTCTCCAGCTTTTCCTCCAGAGCAACATACATTTCGAGCAGCCTGCCGTTATGCGCCCTGATAAAATCGGCGTCCCCTGCCCTTCCTGCGTCCTCGAGCTCCTTCGCGGCCGTCGACAGCTCCGCGGCGCCTATGATCCTGGATGCACTCTTCAGGCCGTGTACCTTGACCGTATAGGCCGGGATATCCATAGCCTCAAAGCTCTGCCTGATATCATCGATGCTTTCCTTCGCGGATTTGTGGAACACCGTCAGCACGGAAAGAAAGCTCTCGAACGACCCGCAGTTCTCGATCCCGCATTCAGGATCCAGTCCGGAAATATCTTTTAACCATTCATATCCCGCGGCAATGTCCATGGCCGATACCTCCTCTTTAAAGGCTTTATTGCAAGGCAATCCTATTTATACATTATACCTAAAATTTGTCATTTGTCATCACTCACTTTGTCTATTTTCATATTTTTGTGAAAAACCTCTGATTTCAACTTCCGTTTTTCTGTTTTCAGCAACACAATTCACTATATTACACGATATAAAAAGCGCACCGCAACAATTTTCGCTGCGGTGCGCGGATAATGCAGATTCGGATGTAAGGCTTAAGCAAGCTCGAGAGCTACTTCCATCATGTTCCTGAAGCTGGTCTGTCTGTCCTCTGCCGAAAGAGCCTCCTCCTTGAAGAGGTGATCGGAAATGCTGACCATGCAGAGCGCATGCTTCTTTGCCTTTGCTGCGTTCATGTACAGAGCTGCGGCTTCCATCTCGATGCAGATGCAGCCCATCTCTGCCCAGCGCTCATTTACGCGGTCCAGTCCGTTATAGAATACGTCGGATGATACAACATTGCCCACCTCGTACCTTACGCCGAGCTTCTCGGCAGCCTCAACGGCCTTGCGGAGAAGTCCGAAATCAGCGATCGGAGCGTAATGTCCGGGAAGGTCAAATGAATTAACATAGTTGGAATCCGTGCAGGCACCCTCCGCGATAACGAGGTCGCCGAGCTTCAGATCGGTGCGGTACGAACCCGCTGAACCGATACGGATGATATTCTCAACATCATAGAAATTGAACAGCTCGTAGGAATAGATTCCTATCGAAGGCATGCCCATTCCGTGGCCCATAACGGAAACGGGCTTTCCTTTGTATGTTCCGGTATAACCGAACATGTTGCGGACGGTATTGAAGCATACGGGATTCTCAAGATAGTTCTCCGAAATGAATTTAGCGCGCAGCGGATCGCCCGACATCAGGACTGTTTTTGCGATATCGCCTTTATTTGCGGCATTATGGGGTGTACTCATAGTAATAAACCTCCTCCTTTTTGGTTGCTTCGGTACGAAGCTCTGTATCTGATTTTATCATTTTTAACGGTTTTAGGCAAGTAAATGGCGTCTTTGCCTACCTGTTGTTCTTCTCCATGATCAGGCCCCTTACGATCGCGAATATGGGCGCCAGAATATTGTTAAGACCGTAGAACACAGCGAAAATATTCATGCTCGCGGTGAAATCCGCAGGCATCAGCGCAAACGCGGTAACGTTGGGCGCCTCGTTCCAGAGCTGCACCGAAAGCATATAGAGTGCGAACAGAACGATGTTTACGATCAGGAAAATGCATCCGAGCTTTATGGACGCACTCCCCCTGCTTTCTTCCTTTGTCTCGCAGAAAATGAACTTGTAGGCGAAATACATCGCAAAGGCCGTAAAGAAATTGAGCCAGAGCACGATGCTGTACATGAGGTAGCCGTGTGAAAGATCGAGCACGAAAATGCCCCATACGCTCGCGGCAAAGCCGCACATCGCAACGAGCAGGCTTAAGGCTCTGAACAGTCCGAAGGTGAAGAGTCTCCAGCCGAACAGTCCCCTGTCATTGACATAGGGAAGCTTTGAATGCTTTTTATCAAGAACCTTGGAATAGCGTATCGAAAGGAAGCCGATCCCGATGAAGACCACTCCCGCGAGCAGTGTATCAAGCGGGAACAGAGGCGTGATAAAGCCCTCGATGAGCCTGCCGTATTCGCCGAGAAGAACTCCGATAGCCACATACGCCGCGATGATCACGCCGAGCACGATCATCACGATGCCGCCGGCCATCCATTTGGCCCTTCGCGCCTTCTCGTTCTTTGCACGGTACGCGCCGTTCGTATATATCAGGAACAGTATCAGCGCTGCGCCTACCAGATAGAGCGGGCACATCCTGATCGCCTGTGTGACGGCCCTGTCGGGTGAATGGCTCGCGACGCTGCCGATGATGTTCCATAATTCGTAATGCATCTCCCAGAGAACAAAGGAACCGGGGATGAATGCGAGGATCGAGAAGAGCAGGTAGAAACGGCGCTCTCTGCGTCCATCCCTGTCGAGTTCCGTTTTGATACGGTCATTGCGTGAAAGATAAGCTGCCATCAATACTCCACCCACATAACGAAATCGCCTTCGTCCCTTTCGTTAAGATATAGATGCTCGAGGGTATAACCGCCCGAAGCATTGTCAAGCGTTACCAGTGACGCGCCGATGAGCGCGAATTCTTCACTGTAATCGAAGTTCGCTTCCGCACGTCCCAAAGGCACATTCGCGTAATAGAGCTCAAAGCCGCTCTTTACGCCCATTCCGAAGGTCACTCCGTTCGGAGTGGTAAATGTCCAGTCGTCCGCGTGGTCATGTCCGATGAATACCGCTTTTACATTGTTCTTTAAGCAGATATCCTCTGTCCTCGGAGCGAACTTAGAAGGCGCGAAGCCCTCGAAATTGAAGAACTTTGATCTATATCCCGAAACGCCTGCCTGTATCGCGTCCCATCCGAGATCGTAATCGGCCTGCGCGATATGGTAATAGCAGATCACGGGAACATCTTTGCCCACCGCGTCATGCTCCGCAGTCATCCACTCAAACTGGTCGTCGCGCAGATAGTCGTATGTCAGGTCAAAATCCGCGGCTCCCTCGCGATAGCTCGCGCCGCTGTCGAGATTGGTTATCTGCCATGCGGTGCTGCCGTCGGGGTTCTGCAGATTGATCACATAATTGCTGCGTTCATGCACGTCGTCATTGTCCACCTCGGTATAAAGGCTGTAAGGCGCACCGAGGAACTGCTTCGAGATCCAGTTCGGATTATAAGTGCATTCGCGGTCATGATTGCCCCATATGATCGCATAGGGTATCTTCGTCGCCGTCATGAAATCAACGAAGCTTCTGACGGCAGCCTTGTTCGCGAGCATAAACGTATCGCCCGTGATCTCGATCAGATCGATCTTCCCTGCGTGGGCAACCGCCTCGTTGATGACCTTGCGCAGATATCTTTCGCTTCCGTAGGCCTCATCGCCGATCTGAGTACCGCCGTGCCAGTGAATATCGGTCAGCTGCAGGATAGTGAACCCGTCGTGATAGTCCATGGTTTTCACGTAATCCCCAAGATGTTCCTTGTACGAAACGGTCTTTTTCGCACAGCCCGCCAGCATGGATATCGCGAGAGCGCAGATGACCGCCATTGAGACAATTCTTTTGAACATGATCGTATAGCCTCCTCCTATTCCATAGTATCATTCCCCCGCAAACACTGCAACAATCTGCAGCGTAATATCATGCTTTATTTCGCACCTGAAACCGTTGTTTTACCGCTCACGGCATGGTAGAGTTAAAGTAACGAAACGGATAGCAGCGAAACTGCGAGTACCCGTAACGAAGTGAAGGGAGGCAGAAATATGGATATCGGCAGTTATGTTATCATGGGTATTATTTTGGGTATCTGCGCGATCGGGATCATTATACTCGGCGTAGTGCAGTTCAGAAGCAAAAATCCCTGCAACTTTTACACCGGAGAAAAATTCGATCCGAAAGAGATCTCTGATATTCCCGCCTGGAATCACAGGCACGGGATCATGTGGATCCTGTACGGATTGCTGTTCCCTCTTCTTTTTGTTGTGGAGCTGCTGATGAAAAATCCCCTTGTGTTCGGTTTCATGTTCATA
>JAEEGH010011900.1_pt1 | contig 19649 bp, 15 predicted proteins | sample 9134181 | NCBI WGS metagenome assembly JAEEGH01 (sample SAMN16246544, study PRJNA631951) | gut metagenome | biome: gut microbiome; feature: rumen; material: DP-attached | host: Bos | place: Iran: Karaj | collected 2018-10 | reverse complement strand
TCTAGTAGCCATTTTAGCTAATGTTATTCTTGTGCAGTTTTCTAATGAGTATATTTCAGAGCATATTAATCATCATTGCGATGATAGTGACCACTGTCCTGTATGCTCAGTTATCATCCAGTGCGAGAACAATATCAAAACACTTAGCACAGGTCTTATATTGGTAGTTGCTGCAGTTATTGCATTTTCTTTTATAGCTGTAGAGATTGCTAATTTTGATTATCAGTCTATTCAGACTACATTAGTTTCCCAAAAGGTAAGATTGGATTCTTGATTGTAAAGATTAGCCCGTTTCACTATTTTTTTACATGAAAGGAATAATAATGAAAATGAAAAATTTAATAGCGAAGATTTTTACCAGAAGGTTGTATACAAAAAATCGTAGAGTTATGTCCTTGATGACAGGACTTGTTCTTGGAGTATCTATGTTTACAGGCTGTGGTGCTGCTGGTGGAGCTACAGCAGCTTCAGATGATGATGGGACCATTTCAGTGGTAACAACTATTTTCCCTGAGTACGATTGGGTTCGTCAGATTGTAGGAGATTCTGCAAATGTGGATATCACTATGCTTTTGGATAATGGCGTGGATTTGCATAGTTATCAACCTAATGCTGAGGATATCATGAAGATTTCCACTTGTGATGTGTTTATCTATGTAGGTGGAGAATCTGACGAGTGGGTTGATGATGCATTAAAGGAAGCTACAAACAAGGATATGGTTGTTGTTGACCTTTTAGATGTACTAGGCGATAGCGTCAAGGAAGAAGAAGTCGTTGAAGGCATGGAAGCTGAGGAAGAAGAGGAAGAAGCCGAAGGCGGTGAAGAGGAAGTTGAGTATGACGAGCATGTATGGCTTTCTTTGAAAAATACTCAGACTTTAGTTACAGCAATTTCAGATGCACTAGGAACTGTTGATGCTGAAAATGCAAGTGTATATGCAGAAAATGCAGCAAAGTACAATGAGGAGCTTGCAGCTTTAGATGTACAGTACCAGGATGCCGTTGATGCTGCTACCGTAAATACGATACTATTTGGTGATAGATTCCCATTTAGATATCTTACAGATGACTATAATCTTGATTATTATGCAGCCTTTGTAGGATGCTCTGCAGAGAGTGAGGCTAGTTTTGAAACTATCACATTCCTTGCAGGAAAGGTTGATGAGTTAGGACTTAATAGTGTTTTAACTATTGAAAATTCAGACCAGAAGATTGCTGAAACTATTATCGCAAATACGAATTCAAAGGATGCAAAAATATTAACATTGGATTCTATGCAGTCTACTACAAGTGCAGATGTTGAGGCAGGCGCTACATATTTAGGCATTATGGAAAACAATCTTTCAGTTTTAAAAGAAGCATTACAATAAAGGAGTTACTATGGCAATTTTAACAGCCAATAATCTGAGCGTTGGCTATGAAGGCAGCTCAGTATTAAATGGAATCAATTTTGAAATCAATGCAGGTGATTATTTCTGTATTGTTGGGGAGAATGGGTCTGGAAAAACCACATTAATGAAGACTATATTAGGACTTCAGTCGCCAGTTTCAGGAGAGTTTAGCTTTAGCGATGGCCTTCAAAAAAATGAAATTGGATATTTACCACAGCAGTCAGATGTTCAAAGAGATTTTCCTGCATCTGTTTTTGAAATCGTTCTATCGGGCTGTCAAAATGGGCTAGGCAAAAGGTTTTTCTACACTAAGGAGCAAAAAGAATTAGCTCTTCAAAATATAAAGCGCATGGGCATTTCTAATCTAAAAAAAAGATGCTACAGAGAGTTATCTGGTGGGCAACAACAGAGAGTTTTGTTGGCCAGAGCTCTTTGCGCAACAAAGAGAGTTCTTCTTTTGGATGAGCCTGTTGCAGGCCTTGACCCACAGGTTACTGCAGAAATGTATGAGCTTATAAAGCAATTAAATGACGATGGCTTGACCATTATAATGATTAGTCACGATATTGATAATATTACAAATTACGCCACTAAGATTTTTAACGTAAATACGTTACAGGTCGAAGTAGAAAAGGAGGTAGAAAATGCTTAACACATTAATGCTATACCTCACTTTTCCTTTTGTAAGATATGCTCTGATTGTAGGCGTATTGATTGCTTTGTGTTCTTCATTGTTAGGAGTAACCTTGGTATTAAAAAGATATTCCTATATTGGTGATGGACTTTCACATGTGGCCTTTGGAGCATTATCAATTGCAACAGTTCTTAATCTTACAAACGATATGATTATTGTTTTGCCAATTACTGTACTTAGCGCCATTTTGCTTCTCAGCAAGGGCAAAAACGCCAAGGTCAAGGGTGATGCTGCAATCGCCATGATTTCCGTTGGAGCATTGGCTTTTGGTTATATGATTATGAACCTATTCCCTTCATCATCTAACGTATCTGGTGATGTATGTACCACATTATTTGGGTCCACCTCAATCCTTACTTTGACAAATGAAGAAGTGTGGGCCTGCGGTATATTATCGATTTTTGTATTAGTTATATTTGTACTATTTTACAATCGCATTTTTGCAGTCACCTTCGATGAGGATTTTGCCAATGCAGTTGGAACAAAGGTTAAACTATACAACCTTTTAATTGCAACAGTTATAGCTATTATCATTGTAATTGCAATGAACCTAGTAGGCTCACTTTTGATTTCAGCCCTTGTTATATTCCCGGCTCTTTCAGCAATGAGTGTACTAAAAAGCTTTAGAGCAGTTACTATTTTTTCAGCAGTCTCATCAGTAATATGTGCATTCCTTGGCATCATAGTTTCAATCCTTGCTGGTACACCAGTAGGCTCCACTATTGTTACTGCTGACGTAATTTTATTCATTGGATGTTTAATCATAGGAAAAATAAAAGGTTAATAAGAAATGAAAAGAATAATAGCGATATTACTATGCTGTGTAAATATTATTGGCTTGTGTGCATGTGGCCAAAACAATGAAGCTTCTGAAGCCACTGAGACAGCCACAACAACACCTCAGGTTAAACCAATAGAAAGTACAGAGGATCAAGATGAGCTAGAAGACACAGACGTGTCTGAGGAAATAGTTGTCCCAGATGATAGTGTTGATATTGACCTTACGGCAATGTCAGCCACCTTTGTATATTCGGAAGTATACAATATGATTATGGCTCCAGATGATTACATCGGACAGATAATCAAAATGGATGGAATATGCAATATGTACGAAGACCCTGAAACAGGACAAAAGTATTATGCCTGCATTGTACAGGATGCAACCCAATGCTGCTCCCAGGGCCTGGAATTCGTACTAGACTCTGAACAATACACTGAGGAGGACTACCCTCAGGTAGGAGACGAAATAACAATCGTAGGAACCTTCTCCACCTACATGGAAGGTGAAAATCGCTACTTGACAATGTTGGATTCTAAAATGGAATAAAAGCCACTCTGTAGGAGACAAGCTCTGAGTGTTGCTTAGCGAGGCATGTTAGCCGAGCGAAGCAATCTTTCAGGCTTGTCACCGTAACAGGGTGGCTTAATTATTATCGTTATCTACTTACGTATACTGGTAATCCGTTTTTGTATTCCACGTCTGGGAGTCCGATAACGAGAGGCTGTAGGTAGTTTACCATATCGGAGGTAACTCCATTGTGGGAAGAGTTAATCCATGACATTGGGACTTCCTTAGCTTCGTTGGCAATGTCGTGAATCTTTGCGTAGTCGAATTTGATTTCGTATGGTGCATTGCTGATACGCTCCATAGTAACCATGGCGCCTGTGACACCTTCTTCGGCAATGTTAACGGCCTTTTTTCCGATAGCCTCGGATTCGTTGATGTCAGTAAGGCTGGACATATGAGCTGCGGCACGCTGGAGTACGTTTACCTCGATAGAGCGTACCTTTACGCCTAGAGCATCCTTTACAAGATATTCGAGAGTTTTGCCTGCACCAGAAAGCTGAGCATGTCCGAAGTTGTCGAGAGTACCTGTAGAAGCTGAAATGTATTCGCCATTTGCATCTCTAATGCCTTCTGAAACAGCTACAACTACGTTTGTTTTTTCGTTTAAAAGACGCTTTAGGTCTTCGATAAATTTAGCTTTATCAAATGGAACTTCTGGAAGATAAATAAGGTCAGGACCGTCGCAACAATCTGTTTTGGCAAGGGATGTGGCAGCTGTTAGCCAACCAGCATCTCTACCCATAACCTCAATGATTGTAACGCTAGGGTTATCGTATATTTGAGCATCGAAGATAACTTCCATTGTTGAGGTTGCAATGTATTTAGCTGCAGAACCGAAACCAGGTGTGTGGTCTGTTACACAAAGGTCGTTGTCTACAGTTTTTGGAACACCAACAAATCTGATTTTTGAACCGATTTTGCTAGCATAAGCTGAAAGCTTGTCCACTGTATCCATAGAATCGTTTCCGCCAATGTAGAAGAATGCTTCGATTTGGTATTTTTTAAATTGATCAAATAATGTATTATATATAGGATCCTCTGAGTCGATACTAGGGAGTTTGAAGCGACATGAACCTAAGTACATGGCTGGAGTTGTTTTAAGACGTTTCAAGAAATGTGGATCGTTAGCTACGATAGAAGAAAGGTCAATAATATTATCATCTCGAATACCGAGAATACCGTTTATTGAACCGTATATTTTGTCATAGTTAGAACCGATGGTTCCTTCAATTACTCCGGCGAGACTGGCATTAATAGCAACAGTAGGGCCGCCTGATTGAGCTACAATTACATTACCCATAAATATGATCCTCCCATTCGAAAATAGTTCTATAGGGTTGATTTTAACATAGGAGAGCAATTTTATGAATACATTTTTATACGGTATTATTGATATTATTACAGAATTACATACTTATTTTTTGAGCCTTAACGATTCCTATGAGGCCAACTTTACTGATAAGGAATTACACTTTTTAATAATTGGTGTATTTGGCATGGCACTTGTTTTGTTAATCCATCCACTTTTTACGATTTTGGCAAAGCATGACCACGTTCTTGCAATAACATGGATATATGTATTTACACTTGTAATTCTTACAACCTTTGCAATTGAAATAGGACAAAAGGTTACCAAAACAGGTGTCATGGACTTCGAGGATATCGTTTTTGGAGTATGGGGATTCCTGTTAATGTTCTTGATTTTTGCCCTAATAAGAGGCGTAATTAAAGGCATTATTGGCCTTTTTAAATCTAGAAGAGACTACTAAATTTTAGCTATCTCTACTTAAAAGCCCTGCAATAGATTTAAGTAATCTGTTGCAGGGTTCTTTTTAACTAATCATATCTATGCAATCTGTTTAAAGAAAAAATAAAATTAATAGAAAGAGTCTTTCCCAACTATTACATAAAATAATAGCTGTTAATTAGATAATTGAAAATTTAGGTTTTTATTTTCTAAAGTTATTTATAAAGGAGTCTAGGATTATGGCAAATGTTAATTTGACTATCGACGGCAAAGCTATTGTGGCTGACGAGTCAAAAACTGTCCTTGAGGCAGCTCTTGATAATGGTATTTATATCCCACATCTTTGTCATCATGATGATTTACATCCAAATGGAGGATGTCGTCTTTGTGTTGTAAAGCAGGAAGGTGTAGACGGTGTCATCACATCATGCTCAACAAAGGTTAAAGAGGGCATGGTTATTAACACTAAAGAAGAAACAGTAGAAAAGGTTCGTAAGCTTTCGGTTGAGCTTATGTTTAGAACTCATCCAGATGAGTGTGTTGGATGTCCTAAATATGGTAAGTGCCAACTTGCTTCTATTTCTCAGTACGTTGGTGATGCTGGTCGTGAATTCCGTCAGCAGAAATTACCTCTTATTGAAAATGAAGAGAATCCACTTATGCTTCATGAAATGTATCGTTGCATCCTTTGTGGACGTTGCGTACGTGCATGTTCAGAGATGCGTGGCGTAGGTGCTCTTAAATTCGAAAAGGTTGATGGCAGAATGAAGGTTGTTATCAACGGCAAGGATCTTGCTGATGCAGGCTGCCAGTTCTGTGGTGCTTGTGTTGAAGTTTGTCCTACAGGTTCAATCAGAGATAAGGTTGGTGTATTCAAGGATGATCCTAGTCTTAGCCGTGAGCAAAGATTAGTACCATGTAGCGAAGGCTGTCCAGCTCATATTAATGTTCCTAAGTACATTAGATTTATCAAAGAGGGCAACTATCCAGCAGCAGCTGCTACAGTTCGTGAAAAGGCTCCTATTCCAGAGTCATTGGGGTACATCTGTGTTCACTCTTGCGAGCTTCAGTGCAAGAGAAATCACCTTGATGGACCACTTTCAATCAGAAACCTTAAGAGATTTGCAGCTAGCCAGGATGACGGCAGCTGGAAGGCACTTTCATTCCAGAAGGATGCTACAGGCAAGAAGGTTGCTATTATCGGTGCAGGTCCTGCAGGTCTTACAGCAGGCTACTATCTCAAGAAGCTTGGCCATGAAGTTACTATTTTCGAGAAGCTTCCAAAGGCTGGCGGTCAGATGAGATATGGTATTCCTTCATATAGATTGCCTCGTGAAGTTCTTGATAGAGAAATCGCTGAAATTGAGTCAATCGGCGTAGAGATTAAGTGCGGTCAGGATGTTAAATCAGCAGCTGAGCTTAAGGCGCAAGGGTTTGATGCAGTATTCGTATCTGTTGGTACACATGCTGGTAACAGACTTCCACTTGAAGGAAATGATTTACCAGGTGTATATCTTAACGCTGATTTCCTTCGTGCAATCAACCTTGGTGAGCCACTTCCAGTTGGTGAGAACGTTGTAGTTCTTGGTGGTGGTAACGTAGCTATCGACTGTGCTGAGTCAGCTCTTCGTCTTGGTGCTAAAAATGTTGTAATGACATGTCTTGAGGCTCCTGACAAGATGACAGCTTCTGAAGAAGAAGTTACATGGGCAAAAGAGGATGGAATCGTTGTTGAGAATTCTCGTACATTCGATGCAATTGAGTCAGAAAATGGCAAGGTAACAGGTCTTACTGTTACAGGAATTGAGGGACTTAAGTTTGGCCCTAAGGGACCTGAATTTACACGTATCCCTGATTCAACAGTTACATTCCCAGCTGATACAGTTATTTTTGCTGTTGGTCAGCATCCAGATATTAATGAAGAATTTGGCCTTGAGCTTAACAGAGGCCGTATCGTAACAACTGATGGTCATAAGACATCTGTTGAGGGTATCTATGCAGCAGGTGATGCTGTAACAGGTACACGTTCAGTTATTGCAGCAATTGCAGAGGCAAGAGCTGCTGTTAGCGAGATTGACATCTTCTTAGGTGGAGATGGAAACATTGAAGAGAACCTTGCACCAGAGCAGGTTGCTAATCCATGCATTGGAAAGAATCCAGAGCTTACAACAACACATAGAACTGAGCCAACAGTTACTGATGCTGATACTAGAAAGTGTAACTTTGAGCCTATGGATCTTGGATTTGATTGCAGCAAGGCTGGTTGTGAAGCAAGCCGTTGCTTACAGTGTGACCTTCGTGTACAAATCTCTCCACAGAAATTCTGGAGCGATTACATTTCTGAGGAAGGAGGTCAGCAATAATGAAAAATTTATTAGTTGTTAGTTGCGTAAGCGATGATTATAAAGCACCTCTCTCAATGTATTTATTGAAGAATTGCCTTTCAGAGGTAGTTGAAGGTGTAGAACAATATGCGAAAAACCTTGATGCAGATATTATGTATTTGCTTCCAGAAGGTGAGAAAATTGATGATTTAAAGGGCGATGTGCGCTATACTAATGCATGTTCACCAACCTTGAATAATCCATATTCGGTTGTACAGGTTTTAACTGGCAACCTTCCACGTCCAATGATTCAAGACGACTATGTGGCAGTATTCGAGGACAAGGCAGTTTCAGTTGTTACACCTGAGGCAGCCTATGGTATCAAAAATGGCTTCGATGAGAAGTTTGTGGCAGTAAACGTGGGTGGCAATACAGAAATCAAAAAGGTTTCTATAGGCCAAACTGTAGGTGAAGTTGCAAATGTTGATGGCGCAAAAGCAGTTTTACTTGGCGGCTTAAAGGGAACATTCTATGCTCCAGCCGATGCTGCTTCTACAAAGATTGAGGCAACAGAAAAGTTTAGCTCAATTACTGTATATGATCAGAGCGAATGCATGGTTGATGTACTTGTTCAGATCATGAACAAGACATATGAAATGTCATGCGGAAAGTGTGTCCTTTGCCGTGAAGGTACATCACAGTTCAAGCAGATTGTTACAGAAATGACTACTGGCCGAGCTAAGGCTACTGATATTGACCTTATCAAAGAAGTATCTGAAATTATTGGTGTTGGTGCTTATTGCCCATTTGGTCAGAATATGACAAATCCTCTTACATCTGCAATTGCACTTTTTGCTGATGAGTTTGAGGATCACATTAAGAGAAAGACTTGCAAATGTGGCAAGTGTTACAAGCAGGCTGAATTATATTATATTGATCCAGATGAGTGTATCGGTTGTGGAGACTGTATCGATGCATGTCCAGAGGAGGCAATCGAGGGTAAAGATGGCTATATCCACATGATTGACCAGGATCTCTGCGAACAGTGTGGAAAATGTGTATCTGCTTGTGATGAAGGATGCATCAAAACAGCTGCTAAACTTCCTAAGCTTCCAAAGAAGCGCACAAAAGTTGGAAAATGGTAAAGTGATGCTAAAAATGCCGAAGGCTTTTTCGCATCAGGAGACCGACAGGTCGACGATAAAATGATGTAAAAAACGCCGCAGGCTTTTTTACATCAGGAGGCCCAATGGCCGACGACCTAATCGACGTAAGGAGATTAATTTTTAAATGAAAGAAAAATGGTTAAATATTTTAACACTAGCCTTTACGGTGGCGTTTTTGCCTCCTATTTGGGCGGTTGCATCTACACATGTAGGAGTTACAGTTGGTGCAGTGGCACTTATTTGTGCAGGCTTGTTTGCAGCCCTTGGCAACAATATTAAGCTTGCAATTCCAGTATCACTTGGTTTCCTTTGTGGAGATGTGTGGGCTGTTATTGCAACAAAGGTTATGGCATCTCTTGGATTAGGACCAGACCTTACAGTTTACGTTACATTGTTTGTTATGGGCGGTCTTGCAGTTATTATTGGATCTGTTTTAGAAAAGTTCATTTTTGTTCCAGCATGGCTTGCTGGATGGGCTATTGGACTTACTATTATGGGACCAATGGATGCAAGCAATTTAGGAACAATGCCAATTCAAATTGGTGCAGCAATGCTTGCAGGCGTTTGGTATGTAGGCGTTGTAGGAGATTTGTTCCAGAAATTATTAATAAAGATATTTAATAAGTAAAATTGAGCTTCTGCTACTAAGGTGGCAGGAGCTTTTCTTTTGCGCTATAGGCAATTTCTCAAATAGTAAAACTTAAGCCTGTTTTGCAACACATGCAACGACGCTTTGTCTTTTATTGCAGAATGATTTTCTCAAAAAATGTTTTATGCAATAAACAATAACAATAATATAAATGAAAAGCAGTTGTGAAAAATATGTGATGGTACATTATATACAAGAAAATAAGAACCAGTTAATCTTTTAAGGTTTTAGTTAAAGGAGAGAAAATGGAGAATTTAAAGACACAATTAGTTGTAATTGCCGGTGGCCCTTCTGGTATGTCTGCAGCTGTTCAGGCAGCTATGGACGGCGCTGAGGTCATCGTAATCGAAAAGGCAGCTATCACAGGTGGTGCTGCAAATATGGGTATGGGCCCTCTTGGAATTGGTACAAAGTATCAGCAGGAGCAGATGATTGATGTTACTGTTGAAAAGGCATTTAACATGTTCATGGACTATACACACTACAATGTTGATGCAAGACTTGTAAAGAGATATTTCGAGCAGTCTGCAGAGACAATCGAGTGGCTTGAGGATATGGGTGTTGAATTTGAAGGTGCTTTCAAGTACTTCCCACAGTCAGAAGCTACATGGCATATCGTAAAGACAGGTAACAAGATTGGACCTCGTGCAGCAGGTCATATGAATAAGGCACTTCTTAACAAGGCTCAGGAGCTTGGAGTAAAGGTTCTTCTTGAGACAGCTGGTAAGAAGATTCTTAAGGATGAAGAGGGCAAGGTTTGCGGTGTTGTTGCAGTAAACAAGGATGGTGAGGAATTCACAATCGAGTGTAAGGCAGCTGTTATCGCAACAGGTGGTGCTGGTTGCAACCCTGAGTTCATCAAGGAAGAAATCGGCGTAGAGTATGGCAAGGACGTATTTAACTTTGCTATTCCAGGTCTTGTAGGCGATGGTCTTAAGATGGCTTGGGAGGCAGGTGCTGATCACCTTCCAGTTAGAATTGAGTCTGCATGTGATGTAGGTGGCGGTGAAGAAGCTGGTGTTTGCGTAAAGAACGTACTTAGACAGCCAAACCTTCTTGTAAATGCATTTGGTAAGCGTGTTATGAACGAAGAGTTCATGCAGAACACAACATACCTTTCAAACGTTGCAAATCACCAGAAGGATAAGAAGTTATTCTCTATCGTTGATTCTACAATCGTTAAGTCATATGTAAAGAATGGCGTAGATGTAACATCACTTGTTACTCCAGATCCTGATGTATCTGGATTCTATGAAGAGATGGATGAAATCATCAATAAGGGTTCTAAGAACTTCTTCAAGGCTGAAACAATCGAGGAGCTTGCTGAGATGATTGGTGTAGATCCTGAGGTTCTCGAAGAGACAGTTGATGATTACAACGATTACTGCGAAGGCAGAGACGAAGAGTTCTTCAAGAACTACAGATATCTCCGCAAGTTAAAGAAGGGTCCATTCTACTGTGGAACATTCCATCCAGGCGGATACGGTACAGTAGGTGGTATCAGAATCAACGAAAACTGCGAGGTTTGCGATAAGGACTTTATGCCTATCCCAGGTCTCTACGCAGCAGGTGCTGATTCATGTAACATCTACGATGATTCATACATGTTCTTGCTTCCAGGTAACTCAATGGGATACGCAGTTAACACAGGACGTATCGCAGGTATGGAAGCTGCTGAATACATCGAAGACTAAAGCATACGAAGACTGTGAATGCTAGTTACGGCTACAAGCCTTAGATTCTCTCCGCTCGACAGCACGTCTCGCTTGAGAGAACAAAGAGCTTGTTGCCTACTAGCAGCTATAGTACTTAGATGAGTCCGTAGTAGACAATTTCTGACGTGTCTGCAGGTGACATGTTAGTCACCGAAAGATACGTCAGGATTGACTGCGTGACGGACGGATTATAGGAGGAAATATAAAATGGCAGGAAGACCAATATATGATCCAGCCAGCTTTAAGAATGTAGAGTGTGACGGCAAGGTTGTAGGCTTTTCATTTGCATGGAAGGCACAGTATTATCGTTCATTTACTCTTTCAATTTTACGCGACATTATTCTTAAGGTTGATGGCGAGGATATCAAGAGAGAAGATATTAGACTTACAGTAAATGGTGAGACATTCACACTTGAAGAGTGCAGAACAGTTGTTGATCCAGAGTATCGTTGGGAATTTGGCGAGTACGCTACTGTTACAGTATTAAAGGAAGGCGGCCTTTCAAAGGGCAAGCATTGTATCGAAGCAGTTCAGAGAATTGATCCTTCATACATGCCATTTGTTATTGAGGCACCTTGCAATATAGAATTTGAAATTCATTAAGAGCCAAGTAAATATGATTAGAAAATACTGCTTGCAGTAATTTTTCTAATCAGATTTATTTGGTGATAATCCCCGCATGAGCAAAAGTAAAGCAACTATGTTGCGGTTTTGCGAATGAGGGGGCTTAATGAATTTCTACTAGGAGGAAAAAAATGAGTGATATTAAAAGATCCGTATCTCTCTACAGCTACCAGGATGAGTATTATCTTGGCAAGCTTGATTTAGAGGGATGCTTAAGAGAAACAGCAGCAACAGGCGCAACAGGTGTTGAGCTTCTTGCAGAGCAGATGATAAAGAAGTTCCCACTTCCAATTGAGACAAAGGAATTCCAGGATCAGTGGTTTGAATGGATGAAGAAATATAATCTTACACCTTCATGCTACGATGCTTTCCTTGAGAATCATTTATATGACAATCGTACACTTACATTAAAAGAGCAGGTTAACATGATGAACCGTGACTTAAAGATGGCTTCATTATTAGGTTTCCCTGTAATCCGTACTCTTGTTTCTACACCTATGGATGTAATCGAAGGTTCACTTCCATATGCTGAAGAAGTAGGCGTAAAGATTGGTATCGAAGTACATGCTCCATTCTCACTTAACTCAGGTTGGGCTGATGGATATATGGAGATGATTAACAGAACAGGTACAAAGCACTTTGGATTTATTCCAGATATGGGTATCTTCTGTAAGAATATTCCTGATGTTGTTCGTGACAAGGCTCGTCGTCACGGCGCTAAGGAAGAGTGCATCAAGATTGTTGATGACGCATACGCAAACCGCGTAGCAAAGGGCTTCACAAAGATTAAGTATGACCTTAACCTTGGTAAAGCTAATATGGAATACCGTATGGCAAACGGCATGGCAGAGATGATGGATGCTGTTAAGGCTGCAGGCGGTGGCCCAGCTGATTTAGAGTATGCTGGATCTTCATTCACATATTCATGGTCAGACCCACAGGATATTATCGATAATATCGATTTGATTTTCCATACACATGCTAAGTTCTACAACGTACATGAGGACCTTCAGGAGACAGCTGTTGCTCTTCCAGAAGTAATCGAAGCTTACAAGAAGGCTGGTTACACAGGATTCTTGAGCTCAGAGTACGAAGGTGGCGAGCACCTTAGAATGGATCTTGATGTAGATTCAATCGAGCAGGTTCGCAGACACCAGGCTGCTATGAAAAAATATATAGGCGAGTAAAATGAGTCTAAGATAAAAAGAAGTAGTCCAACCATTTGGTTGGACTACTTCTTTTTTATCTAAGTTTATATAAATAAAATCCAAAGCATAAGACTGCAAAGCCGACTCCAATTGGATATGCAATGGTGCTTCCAAGGTTGAAGCCTTCTTGGGCCATAAGAATATAAGTCATACTAACAGCTGACATAAATGTTGCAGGCAGCGCAGTGAAAAGACTTACGAATTTATTCTTATGAGTTTTTAGCAGATAAGCTGTAGCGACCCACAAGCTTATCATGGCAAGAGTCTGATTGCTCCATGAAAAATAGCGCCACAATACATTGAAATCTAATTGTGTGAGGATAGCACCTGCACCAAGCAATGGCAATGTAATTATAAGTCTATTTTTTATTGGCTTTTGCTCGAGACCTGTTATTTCACTGATAATGAGTCGAGCGCTTCTAAAGGCTGTATCACCTGAAGTAATAGGGCATGCTACAACGCCTACAATAGCTAGAATGCCGCCGATTGTTCCAAGCATTCCAGTAGAAATGTCGTACACAGTTCCTGACTGTCCCATATTTGTAATAGCATCGTTTAGCGCTCCAGTAGCACCATAAAAAGCAACACCTCCAGCTGCCCATACAAGAGCAATTACTGATTCTGCTAGCATTGCACCGTAAAAAATCTTACGACCTTCCTTCTCAGATGTAATACATTTTGAAATCATTGGAGATTGAGTAGCGTGGAAGCCTGAAATAGCACCACAGGCAACTGTAATAAACATGTAAGGCCATACAGGAAGGTTTGTAGGATGCATGTTTTGGAAGTTAATTTCTGGAACAGTATAACCACCAATGAATATGCCCAAAAGAATACAAACGGCCATTGTAATCAATATGATGCCAAAAATCGGATACAGCTTTCCAATAATTTTATCGATTGGAAGCAGTGTAGCAAGTATGTAATAGCAAAGGATTATAACAATCCAAAAAGTTGTGTTTAGGCTTGCCGGAGTAAGTCTTGCAATTAATGCAGCAGGACTTGTTACAAATACTGTACCAGTCAAAAGCAAAAGAACAACGGAGAAAACTCTCATTCCCCACTTTGCTGTTTTGCCAAGATATATTCCTGAAAGCTCTGCAATTGATTTTCCCTCATTTCTCTCAGAAATCATTCCCACCATGTAATCGTGGACGGCACCACCAAGTATGGAACCGAATATTATCCATAGAAAAACGATTGGTCCGAAGCAAGCTCCCATTAGGGCACCAAAAATTGGACCAGTGCCTGCAATGTTTAAAAGCTGTACTAAAAATGCTTTGCCGGTTTTTAAAGGCACATAGTCAACACCATCGTTAAGAGTGGTGGCTGGGGTTGGCCTATCGTCGGGAGAAAAAATTCTCTCAATTAATTTTCCATAGGTAGAATAACCAATTAATAAGATGATAAATGAAACTAGTAATGAAATCATGATAACCTCCTAGAAAAATTTATTGTTAACATTATTTTAGCACAATGTTTTTAATTTGGATTACATGCAACAAATATAGGTGATTTGTTGTATGTTTTTTTGTTGTTGTTGTATAATGGTGTAGAATTTTGTGTAAGTGGGGATAGGGGAAAGTTCAGTTATACAAGGAGATTAAATGAATAGCTTCAACCAATTCAAAGTAAATATATATAGGGACATGTCTGAGGCTCAGCATCTTCATACTGATGTTGAGTTATTATATGTTGTTGAAGGAGTTGTCAATGTAAAAATTAAAGACTCTGTATTCACACTAGAGCGAGATGATGTTTTAGTTATTAACTCAAGTATTCAGCATAGCATTGAGACAGTTGAAAAGAGCATTGTTTGTTCTATCATGTATGATTATCAGATTCTTGTTCACATACTTAAAAAGCCTAACAGCTTTTTCCTATGCAACAGCTCAGTGGACAAAACAAAGTCATATTTAGAAATTGTTTCATTGTGCAGAGATATTGTATATCAGCATGTTACATCTCTTAAGAAAACTGAAAGCTTGATGTATAGCATGCTTTACAAGCTTTTGGATGAGTTGATTGAGCACCACATGGTTGATGATACCAATGCCGAGATTTCCGAGAATTATGATGCTGACGAAAAGCTTCAGATTATCATCCACTATGTTCACACAAATTATCAGGACGGAATTAGCTTGTCTGACTTGGCAAAGCAGATGTACACATCTACTTCTACCTTGTCACGACTTTTCAAGAAACAAACAGGCACATATTTTGCAGAGTATGTTAACCAGGTTCGTACTAGATATGCAATAGATGAGCTTCTTTATACAGAAAAAAATATGACAAAGATTGCCATGGATTGTGGTTTCTCAAATGCCAGTGCATTTACAAAGGTATTCCGTGAAATTTATAACATGGCACCAACTGAGTATCGTCAGAAAATGAAGGGCTCAGTTAAAAAAGACGTTGTAGTCGATGAAGAAATCAAGCAGAAAATCGAAGAAGAATATAGACATAACGAGGAGATTAAGTCTGCAGATGCTGCTGTAGAAGCAGTTGTAGATGTTAGAAACACTGAGGAGCTTAAACCTTGCTGGAATAAGCTGGTTAATGTTGGATTTATCCATGATATTCTTCGTGCTAACACACAGTACCATATTCAGTACCTAGCAAAGGAAATTGGATTTACCTATGCCAGAATCTGGATGGTATTCAACACAAAGACAATGGTTTCCGACGGAAAAACTGTTGGAGATTACAACTTTGATATGATATTCCAGGCATTAGATTTCCTTGTAGAAAATCGTATAAAGCCATGGCTTGATTTTACAAACAGACCTTATGCAAATGTTACAAACCCAGAAGAATCTGCATGGTTTGAGGACATTCGAATTAATTACAAGGATCAGCGTGTATGGGAAAACCTATACAAGCAATTCTTTATAAACCTTATCAGACGTTACGGTGAGAATGAACTATCCACATGGAGATTTGAAATAGGTCTCGAAGGCTTCCATGATGATTATGACAGCTTCTACCTAGATGGAGGTTACGAATTTGTTAACGTATTTTCTTATATTTCCAAAACACTAAAGGAATTAGTTCCTGGTGCCCAGTTTGGATATTGTGGCGGTGCCGGAATACAGGAGCCAAAGGATTACGAGCAAATTCTTAAGAGCTTATATTCTGCAGAATACAAGCCAGACTTTGTCTCTGCCATTGTATTCCCATACATTCCAAAGGCGATTACGGACATTGATGGTGGCAAAGCCAACTTTGTACGTTCCCAGGACAAAGACTTCGAAGGACACGAATTAGAGCGCATTTACAACATGCTAGACAAAGTAGGCATTCCACGAAATCACTTAGTTGTATCAGAATGGAACCTTACATGCTCAAATCAAAACTACCTCAACGACAGTTGCTTTAGAGGCTGTATACTACTTCGCAACATCGTAATGTTTGCAAAGGACCTAGATATATTTGGACTTTGGCTTGCATCAGACTGGCAAGTTAACTCCTATGCAGCACGTAATGTAATCAATGGAGGTGGCGGTATTCTTTCCAAGGACACCATCAGAAAGCCAATCTACTACGCACTAAAAATGCTTAACCACCTTGGCAGCAAAGTAATAGCTCGTGGCGAAAACTACATGGTTACAAAGGTTGCAGATGACGAGTACCAGGTAATATGCTTCAACACAGTATGGTACAACTCAGGCTATTTCATTGATGCAGAAAACCAGTCTTCTGTAGAAGATGCCAAAGCTTACTTCAACACCAAAGACAACCGCAGATTTAACATAAAGCTCACCGGCGTAAGTGAAAATGCAGGCTACTACATCAAGCGCCGAAGCGTTAACCGCGAACATGGCTCAATCATTGACGAATGGTCAAAGTTCGACAACGACAGCAAACTCGAGCGCATCGATATCAAGTACCTTCAGGAACGCTGCGTACCAGAGCTATCGCGTATCCGCCAAAAATCTAAGGGCGACGTACTCACCCTTGATTTCGAAATGGAACCGCAGGAATTTTGTGTACTCCACATTTTCCCTGAATACTAACTGCAGACGGGAGGGCCCCACTATGTGGGAGTTGCCCGTCTGCCACAGCAGCCCCATTGCCGTAGGCAATTTGCATGGGGCTAGCTTTCCCGCAATGACGGGAGGACCCACCACAGGCAGCCACCGCCCCTAGGTACGACAAACTTTGCAAGAATATTTTGTTTTTCTAATATGCAAAGACTCGCATCTTTATTAGCATGTGTCTTTCTCATGTCTGTACAATTTTGAAAAGCTGTTTTCCATAGGTGGACACACACAACCTTTAAATAATTGTGCATATCAGGGTCAGGGGAACTTGGTGCGATTTTGGAGTGCGCTTAGAAAATTAAAAGCAGGTTTTGAAAGATTTAAGTATGGGCTGCCATGGACGGCAGCCCAAGGCTGATAGTGAAACGGACTGAACTTGAAGCCGGTGCTTAAATCTTCAAAACCTGCTTTTTAAATTTTCTTAGCAAACGTAATATGAGCCCAAGTCCCCTGAGCCCTGATATGCACAGTTAATGAATTTACAGTGTCCACCTAATAAGAAAACACTTTTCAAAACAGTTCATCCATAGAAAGACACATGCGGATGCTCCCTTTTGCATATTGAAAAACTAAAAATATTCGCAAAATTGTTTGTCGTACCTAGGGGCGGTGGCTGCCTGTGGTGGGGCTGGGCCTCGTAGGTTGAGACGGTGGACAGAGGGGGTGCAATATTTTTGTCATCCTATTGCGTGGATTTTGGGGACGAAATATTTGGTTGCAATGAAAAACAAAATTTTGAGAAGTTTATAAGAGAATAAAGTGAGGAAAGCCGGTATATTTTATGTAGATAAAAGATATCGACTTTTTTTGTGTAAAATTTTTAATAAGGAGAAAAACGATGGAGACAATTAAGATTGGTATTATCGGCCATGGCTTTATGGGACATGAGCACGAAGCAATGCTTACTCGTCTTGATGGCTACAAGGTAGTTGGTATTTCTGATATTGACCCTAAGCAGCTTGAGGATGTTAAGGAAGGCATTAAGAGATATTCTAATAATGAGGAGATGTTTAACGACCCTGATGTTGATGTAGTACTTATTGCTGCAAATAATAATCAGCATCATGACCTTGTTATTCAGGCAGCTCGCGCAGGAAAGGATATTATCTGCGAAAAGCCAGTTGCTATGAACTTGGAAGAACTTGATGACATGGTAAAGGTTGTTGATGAGTGCGGTGTTAACTTTACTGTACATCATCAGAGAAGATTTGATAAAGATTTCCGTACAATGAAGAATGTGTACGATAGCGAGACACTTGGTGATGTTTATTCAATCAAGAGCAGCTTGTATGGCTTCAACGGAAATATGCATGATTGGCATGTATATATTGCAGAGGGTGGCGGAATGCTCTTTGACTGGGGTGTTCACCTCCTTGATCAGATGCTTTGGATGATGCCAGGCGCAAAGATTAAGTCAGTATTTGCTGATGTTAGAAACGTAATCAACTTTGAGGTTGATGACTACTTCAAGATTCTTATGAAGTTTGATAATGGAATTATGGCTGAGGTTGAGCTTGGTACATATTTCCTTACAGATAAAATGGATAATAAGTGGTTTGAGCGTCATTGGATTATGGGCGGTAATAAAGGTACTGCTTACCTTGATGGTTTTGATCCACAGGGTGCAATTGTTCGTACAAATGGACTCCTTCAGAATGTTGGAGGTCAGCGTACAATGACTGCTGCGGGTCCTACACGTTCATTTGGACCACCACCAGAAGGAAAGCTTGTTACTGAGCCACTTCCACTTGCAGATACAACTCATGAGGATTACTTCGAGAATTACCGTAAGGCATTCGATGGACAGGAAGAGTTCCTTGTAAAGATTCCTGAAACACGTCGAGTTCTTCGTCTCATGGAGGCAGCAAGAGAGTCTGCTCGTACAGGTAAATCTGTAGATTTTGAATAATAATAACTAAATGAAAGCCTGAGTTTTACTTTGATTCATCAATGTGAATAAAAGTGGGACTCAGGCTTTTGGCACTTTTACTAGTGGCCTGCAACAAAATGATTCATTTTGTTGCAACATACACAGATTTTTTGAATTTTCGCAATGATTTATAAAATAATCTTTTTTTAGGACAAGTTAGGTAGATATTTAGTTGTTATTATCTTATCATCACAAATGACTTAGGGAGGTATTTAAAATGAGTGATGTATCTATGTCAGCTACAAATAATGTAGCTGCCGCACCTAAAAGCGAAAAAGCGGGCCCAAAGCTGGCAGTTGGGTATGCCTTTGGTGAAATAGGCTGTCAGATGTCATGGTACATGATTAACAACTACCTGACATTGTTCTACAGAGATATCGTTGGGCTTTCAGCTTCAGCAATTTCATTAATTATGTTAATTGCTCGTGTATGGGATGCTATTAACGATCCAATGATGGGTTCTATTGCGGATAGAACAAATACAAGATGGGGGCGTTTCCGTCCATATTTATTCTTTGCCCCACCTTTCCTTGCAATATTCAATGTGCTTACATTTACAGTATGGCCAATGGAAGGCGCAACAAAGGTTATTGTATGTTTACTTTGTTACATAGGCACAGGTATGGCTTATACAGCTGCATCTATTGCTTACCAGGCATTACAGAACGTTGTTGCAATTGATTCAAAGATAAGAATGCTTCTTGCAACAAGCCGTAATGTAGGTTCTTCAATTATCGGTATTATCCTTTCAGCAACAGCTGCACCTCTTCTTTTAAAGCTTTCTCATCCAGGAGTTGAGGCTGCTGATGC
>JAEEGH010011899.1_pt1 | contig 19654 bp, 17 predicted proteins | sample 9134181 | NCBI WGS metagenome assembly JAEEGH01 (sample SAMN16246544, study PRJNA631951) | gut metagenome | biome: gut microbiome; feature: rumen; material: DP-attached | host: Bos | place: Iran: Karaj | collected 2018-10 | reverse complement strand
GGCATATAATCATAGCCCAGTCTGACCTGAAAGTACTCACAAATGGGGGCAGCGACATCGATACCCACACCAGTAGTACCCAGCGTAACCGACACCTCCAGATGCTTGAAGGTGTTTTTCTCGCTCCAGTACTCTTTGCCGGGATCTTTCACCTCTGCAGTATCCGTACGGAATGCCGGTATGTACTGGGCTTCAGCCAGTCCGGCCATACAGGCCATCACTATACATAGAATACCTTTCTTCATACAGTTGTCTGTTCTTTATTCATCCTCCTGATTGATGTTGAACGCCTGACCCGCATTCTCTCCACGGGCAGCGGCCTTCTCATCAGCAGCGGTCTGCTTAGCTGTCTGATCGTTCAGATAGCGTTGATAAGCTTCCTCTATCTCCTTTTCCTTGTTTTCCTTACATTGCTGTGCTATCTCGCCGTGCTTACCATAAACCTCTTCCAGCTTATTCTCAGCCTCCCTTATATCCTCTTCTAAACTGCCAACTAACTTTGCTGTCAGCCGAGTTTTATAGATAGCGTGATTAGCATCGAGTTTCGCTTTGCATTGATCGTAGAGCGTACTTACACCATCCATCAGTGTATCATGACGATCTTTATTTACCTCTGGCATTGTGCAGACGATAACCTTCTCCTGATCATCATCCTCTGCAGCGTTTCCACCATCTTCAGTTCTTATATCAATCTTAAACTCCGGATGAGCCTCCTTAATCCCTCTACTAATGGCATAGGTCATCTTCTTGTCGTGAGGATAGATCTCAAACTGATAGTCGTTAGCCAAAGAGGCCGAAGCAACATGTTCTATATCACTTTCCTCTCCCTCCTCGTCGATGACAGAAACCGACAATAGTGATGCCGGTTCTGCCTTCACACAAAGGTTCATATACCGATATTGTAACAAGACGACATATCCGCTCATCTTGGTCTTCACCTCATTAATCAGGGTTTCTATACTTTTTCTCATATTTCACTTTTTCACTAAATATTACTCATTCTCACCTTCACCTTCGTCTTCTTCCTCATCCTTAGGCAGTTCCACATCCCTTGCCTTAGGTGCATCAGCCTCCTTCAGTTTCGCACTGAGACTGGCCGAAGAGGAAGCACCAGGTGCAGCAATACCGTCGCTGATGTTCTTACTCTTAAACGATTTTTTCGCCTCAAGATTATCAGCAGTCGCCTTCGTCATCGTCACATCTGACTTGAAGTCGCTCTTGCCGTTGATGGTGTTGTCGCCATAGAATTCTGCCTTTGAACCGCTAATGGCCACATTACCACCATCGAGCTGTACCACGGCCTTTGCCTCACCCTGCTGCACCTCAGCCGTCGTCTTGCCGTAGATACCGGTCTTCTCGGCAGATACCTGCAGTTCCTTAGCTAGATTGTCTTGGTCGGAACGTCCGATATACATCTTTTCGGCCAACAGCGTCAAGCTGCTACCTTCAGCCATATTCTTATCGGTCAATTTCTCTGCATCCACATCGGTAGCCTTTACATATACATCCTTCGCATCGAGACTAATCTGACCCATTGCCTTTCCATCCTTATCGATAGCAGCCACACTGGCCAACTCTGTAACGAGGGTAAACTGACCTGTAGCGTTCTTATCCTTGTCGGTGGACGAGAGAGCCATCTTCTCGGCCTGCACGTTGAAGGTGCCAGTAGTATTCTTATCCATATCGGTAGAACTGAACTTCGTGTCGGCAACATTGACAGAGAACTGTCCGGTTGTATTACCATCTTTATCCTGTGAAGTAAGGATTGTATTCTCAGTACGCAGATAAATTCTGCTACCAGCTGTTTGATCCTTTACCTCCAATGCACCGTCTTTGACATCATAGTCAACTGCCGAAACGCCCAAGTTTTTGGTATTAATCCAAACAGAGCCACCCGTAGTGATGCTGCCGTTTGTTTCATCTGTCATTTCTCTATTGGCTGTCGAGATGGACAATGACTCTGTTCTAAACGAGACACCACTGTTTTCAATCAACGTTCCATCTTCCTTCATAGTATTTACGCTCAGATTACGAGCCTGCATATGGATGGCAGATTCGTCATTGGTTCGGACATTGCCATCACCATCTATAGAAGAGAATATCATCTGCTCGGCATTCACCATCAAGCGAGCACCCGTTGACTTATCCTTGAATTCAGATTCTGCATCACTCACTTCCCCTTGCTCAGCCTCCAGGGCAGTAATACGTCTATTTGTTTCCGCCAGGCGTGAGAGAGTATCGATGCAATTGGCAACAGCATTATAAAGAGCAGGAATCATACCATCGTATTTGTTCTGAAGCTCCACCAAGTCTACTATGTTCGATCTGATATTGAGTTCGTCGTCTGTCTGATCATCACTCGAACTCAAAATATCCTCCACATCAGAAATGATACTGTTCACCTGTTTCATCTTATTCGAGGCCTCAGTGTTCAAATCCGACTTGGCACTCTTCAACATGCTAAGCTCATCGGAAATCACATTGCCTCGCTTCTCTACCGACTGGGTAGCACTGATCTCAATACTATCGTCAGCATGAATACGCACACCGGCACCACCTGAGGTAGGTGGCTGAGAGAAATAATCATTGGAGTTGTTGCTCTGCAAAACGATATTACGAGCCTGATTGACAATCTGAGAATGGGGATATACTACTTCCTCAATGCCATCAGGGCCTGGATCTACAGCTATCTGGGAGATGAAAGGAGCACGGGTGTTCACATTGCCTGTTTTACCTGTTCCTTCTAAATTCACTTGACCTCCTCTTACAACCACAGCACCGCCATCGCCCCAGAGGGTTCCACTCTTATCCACATCGCCAATGATAATCTCGGGTGCAGAAATCACGATGCGCTTGTCGTCGCGGAAATACTTACCTTCAGCCAGACGGTTGAAGATATCTATCTTGATCTGTTGCACCTCAGCCTTCTGCTTACGTATCTCTTCCAGATCCTTCTCTACACAATCCTGAAGGTCCTGAAGCGCCTGTTTCCAATCACTAAATACTGTATCCATAGTCACATCGTTTATTTCACAGAATTCACCTTACGTAATAAAGCAATAGGATGAGCCGTTGTCGCCTCACCACAGTTATGATCCGTCACCAACTGGTCTGAGTCAAAATGAATTGTCCGTCCTGGCATATCCGAGAGCAGAATTCTTCCCTTTTCAGGGGCCGTCCACTTTTGTTTGTTATCAAGTGGATTTGAGAAACTTGATAAAGTTTCTTTCCATTTATAACCTTCATTTTTCAAGTAATTAAGCAAGGAACCACCAATTCCTACCACAGGTTCTGCCGGAGCTTCAATAGTAAGAGCAAAATCTTTCCAAGAGCCATCATCACTCAGATCATTTGGCTTTTTGCTCTTATCAAATACAAACAAATCCTTATAATTTGCAGCGGTACTTGTTTCAGAGAGCAATTCATAGACCAAATCACGTTTGAGTTTGGTAAGTTCCTTTTCATATCCATTATCGAAATCCGCAGTCAAATTAACAGTTCCACCATTCGCTTTGCTAATAAAATCAGTAAAGATATCCTTACCTTTAACCTTTGTCATCAAACTGGGAGAGTAATATGCATCTGTCTGTTGCTTAGTAGTAAAATTAAATGTACTCCACTTTGCAGTAGCGTCAAATAACGCTTTCAGTTTTTCACAAAGATTTCTAGCCAAATCCACAAATTTCTCTCTTTCCGGAATGAGAACATTCTTGTCTTTATTTTTAAGGTCATTCCAATCTGACCATTCGGCTAGAGACTCTTCAGGTCTATTTTCATCCAGCTCGGGTTCCTCTTTTCCCTTTTGGTACTTCGTTCTATCCTCCTCGTCAACAACTTTCAGTTTAAATTCATCGATATCTTTAAATTTGAAATCTTTTTCCTCAAAGAGGGTATTCACATTAAAGTTAGCTAAATTATCAAACACTTTCTTTACAATATTATCGTTGTCATCCAGCTTCATGGATGATAATTTATCATAGACTACAACATTTCCAATTCTGAAATTTTTATATTCTTTAGCTACACTTGCAACTTCCGAGTAAGCTTGCTTTATATCATCACATATTACTTTTGCGTTATTGGTAAGAGCATCAATTGCCTCAGTAAGCTTACCCAAAAGAGAATCGTCGGAACTACTTAAGGTAAATCCGCTATTCAAACCACTATCTGGTTTTCTAAGCGCATCTCGAGGTACCTGAGCAGAACCCTGACCTGCTTCAATCAGCAGATAGGTATTCGAACGAATCTTCAGAGTACCGTCAACCGGACGAGTAAACACCTCAATTATTGTACGGATAAATGTCAAGTCTAACAACTTACCTACTGTCTTATCGAAAACATCTGTAACTGCACTGGTAGCTCTCTCCTTAAGGCTTTTATCTTTCTCAAAGAGCCAACGGTCACTGACAGCTGATCCCGATTCCAACAATAATTTATTGCTGGCAGATATCGACACGTTCTTACCTTTTATTTCGATATTTCCATTAGGAGCCGAAACAGTGATACCTGTAAAAGCATTAAGGTCTATATTACCCAATGGCGAGTTGATTGTCACAGCTCTTCCGTCTGACGACAGGTCTATCTCATACAATCCATATCGGTCTTTAATGTTAATACCACCTGTCATGTCAGCTAAGTCTTGGAAGCCTATTGCAGGGTCAACATTGGGAACTAGGCCCTTAACGAACGATAAAGCAGGAATGGCGCCGGCCAAAAGATCTAGAGCGTCATCATTATCATTAAACTTAATGGTATGACCATTCTTTGACTGGATAACACGACCATCTAAAGCTCCCCAATGGTCTGTAACATACTTAGACTGTAAAGAGCCCACGATATAAGGACGCTCAATATTTCCATCCTCATAGTTCAGCAGCACCTCGTCGCCTTTTTCTGGTTTGAAGTTCACCCCACCGCCATTAGTAGCAAAGGGGGTTGCCATACGCACCCAAGGAGAATTATCGCCACTGGTAGTCTGCCATGGATATCTCACTCGCACACGTCCAAGTTTGTTCGGGTCAAGATTATTCTCCACAAAAGCCACTTGTGGGTCCGAGGTCCTAATTAAAGGAATCTCCGGCAATACCGGTGGACAAGGTATGAACGACTTCAGTGCGATATCTCCTGTCGACGCATCAGTCTCTGTTTCCTTGTAGAAAGGAGGAATAGCTTCTACACTATAATTACTATTCTCATCATACTCAACCTTTGTAACAATATAGAAGTCTCCGTCTACGCGGATAACATCTCCTAAGCACAAGCCAGGATTATTGTTTCCGTAGTTCAGTTTAACGAGAAGTTTACTTACCCTAATTGAGGCATCCCTCATCTTGGAATAGAAGTCAGAAACAAGGAGAGATACTTGTTTGCCGGTTTTGTTTGCCAGCAAATCACTATCGTCAATAACAGACTGTAACGTCGAGAAAAGACTAAAGTTTGTGTCGTCTGTCTGATCCTTTTCTTTACTCGAGGTTAGAGTCAAATTTGTTTTATTGTTATCTTGGTTCTTCTTCGACCACTCGACTGAGGCATGAACCCATGACATAGAGAATTCTATTCCAAAATCAGCAATTAGGTCGAATAGATTCGTACTATTCATCAATCGTAGGAAAAGATCCTTAAACAGGAACTGTCTCCAGTCACCCCACTCGTCATCTACACTCGTATAGTCATCTTTCTTCAATTCCTTAAACAGGGCGTCGTTTGCCTCAGACATATTGTAAATACCGCCTTCCTGCTGGCCTTCTATTTTTTTGGTAACATTCGTATCGAAATCATAATTATCACCGTCTTTCTTATATTGGCCATTGTCATCCTTCTTATATGTATAATCTTCCGTTTCTGTTGCCATCCATAATGACTGGCCTTTATCGTTAGTCACTTCAGCAATGGAAACTTTTTTAAATGGTTGACCCTTAAGATCTTTTTCGTTTCCTGTATCCGACGTATAATAACTAGTCGTAACCGTTGCCGTCATCTTGCCCCTTTCATAGTTTTGAACGTAGGTTAACGTTACTTCACCTTTCTCCTTTGTCCCTTTCGTATCTACAGGATCCTCATCCTTAAATGCGCCTATCAATTCAAACGAGGAATCTGCATAACAATTGTCGTCTTTCTCTGTACGATCCATGAAGTTATAGTGGCGATTCTTAACTCCAATCACCCTCTCAACACAGTTCTCGTAACACACGTTTTCGGCTATATATGCCTGATCCGTAGTAGTATCCGACATGTTTGGATTCATACCAAGATGAAGATTTCCACCTTCAAAATAGAGCATCTCACCACAACGGCTGGCACTACGGGCCAAGAAATCGTAGAAGGTTTCATTATACTGTACCAGATAAGGTTGTCTGATTTCTACAGTCTTACCCTGCTCCTGACCATCCACAGTTTCCTTCTCCACCTTACTGGTATAGTTCAGCATCTGCAGATTTACCTCACCTCTTATCATATTGGTGGGGCTAAGCCAGTAGTTCATTATTCCATTTGTAAAGATCTCTCCACCTAATTTCTTAGCAGTATAGGCATTACAGCATTTATCAACTGTCAACAGTTTATCCATGCTATAAATAAACAGCTCTACTCTCACCATATTCGTACCAAGCGCTATCCTATTGTGGCTTGGTTTTATCTTATAAACAAAGAAATTCTCTGCAACAGTTTTATCATCATAGGTTAGTTTCACTAACTTTCTACCAAATGTGGTTATCAAGCCTGTGATACTTGGTGGAGTAGTAGCATAAATATTCTTTGATGCTTTCACACAGAGAACAGTATGTATCTCACTGGGAGCGAAGATTTTCTTCGAATACGTGAGACTCTCCATCGTCACATAATATTCACCGCTATCTATCTTAGCGGTAGTCTCATCTATATTCAGCTGAATATCTGCGACGTCGCCAACTGTCAGTTTATAGGTTGCCATATATTTACAGTTTTATAATATTTTTCTTGAAATCTCAACATAACGGTTGCCGTTCGTACCAATATAGGTGATGTTGGCAACAAGCAGTTTTACGTGAATCTGCATCTGTTCCGTACTGCCGTCAACTGAAGGCGTAGAGGAGTAGTCATCCTCTACATCGACAACATATCCACAAACCACCATTGCATCCTCAGAGTCAGTAACTACCTGACGGTTCTGCAGCTCGGCATTAAACAAAAACGTATAATCCCCCGGCTCATTCATTTGCATCTGCTGATAAAAGAGCTTACCATCCTCAGGATTCATCAACTTAATGGTGAAACTAAGAATTGTAGAGGTGGTATCCCCGAACGGGAATCCAGCTTGATTCCGTTCCTTCTTGCACTCATAGTTAAAATGGAGTACCGTGAAGCACTTGTCCATTGGAATCCTACAAATATCCTCAGCCAGAATATTAGAAGGATAAATCATCGCCTTTAGATGATTGGATAGATTAATTGCCATAGTCGTTGGGGGATTTATCTTAAGAGATTCTTATATTCTACACCATTCACAATAATTGTCTCTGCCACAAATGACATCTTCAGGTATCGACGGTTGGAACTGTCGATATGATAATCTTCGGCTAACAAGAAACAATAGGCATCCTCGAAGAGCAGCTCTTTCGATGACAAGAAGTCGCCGCCTCTGATATCCGACAGATCGAATACGAGTCGCCCGCTCAAGGGGTTACCACTGATGTACCAGTCATAGAGATTCAGGTTATCCTTGCCTGGTGCCACAACGATCAACTCCACCCGCTCACACTGAGCATCTGCATCGGGATGGAAATGATTATGGTGACGCATAAAATGACAGTGGCAGTCTGCTACAAAATACTCTGCCGAATAGTTTTTCGAGTCATTATCGCCGAACTGAAGGCGTGCTGTTAGTGCCATATTGTTGAGTCAGTTTAATGGGGTTCTTATTTACACGGCAAATCAATTGACCCGGCCTTAAAAGACCGAATCAATTGATTATCAGTATATTGGAAGGATCTTACTTCCAAGGATTGTCGTAGCTTACAGGACCGTTCTCGAGTTTCTGACATACGATCTCAATCTCCTCGTAATGCTGCTCACCATCCTCCCACTTCTCAACGTAGTTGATGCAGTAGCAGTTGGTGCCCTTCAGCTCCTTCATAGCTGCGCCGTCAACGGTGTTCACGAACTTCACTGAGAAGTTCTTCGGACTTGTCGGATCAAGCATCCAGGCAATCAATTCGTTGTTACCATCGTTCATTGCCTTTACACGGATGTCTACCTTACCGCCACGGGGGATACCTGCGATCTGTCCTTCACGATCAGTAGCCTGATCAAACTTGTAGTCAACCATCATTACCTCTCTCTGTGCGAAGCCGTCGATTTCGAGGACTACTGGGGTTACATTCTCTGCCATAATATCTAAATATTAAATGGTTCTACTATAAATTCTTAATTCTCAATACCTGATCAGATTAAGCCCAATCGTTCTCATAAACTACGTTACCGAACTCGATCTTCTTGCAGGTGATGGTAATCTCCTCAAAGTGACCCATCTTGTCTTCCCACTTCTCCTCGAAGTTGACGCAGTAGCCGTTAGTAAACTTGATGGTCTTCATCTCCTTGTTAGTCTTGGTCTCCAAGAAGGTAATAGTACCATTCTTCGGCAGACTGCGCTCGCACATCCATGCCAACAGGTCGGGAGTACCGTCATTCAGAGCCTTTACCCTAACGGTGATCTTACCACCACGGGGGATACCGGCCATCTGGCCTTCTACGTCTGTAGCCTGATTAAACTCATAAGTCACCATCAGGACTTCTCTCTCCTTGTAATCGTCAATTGCGATACTTACTGGTGTTTTAGCCATAACTTTTTGTTTTTAATTGTTGATAAAAAAGGATTTCTTATGCACTTGCCATTGCGGCTTCCTTAGCCTTCTTGTCGGCAGCTACCTTGATCACGAAGTTCTTGGCAGCATAGAACGGAGTCAGCGTAATGTCGCAAGTAATCTGCTTAGTAACGGGATCCTGACGAGGCTCGCCAATCTCGTAGTTCTGGAACAGGTTGCCATAACCCTTGTACTGGTTGAGGAACTCCTGGATCTTGGCCTTCAGGTTCTTCGGGCTGTTGTACGGATCCCAGTTCTCAAGAGCTACCTCATGAACAAAGTTCATCAGCACCTTCTTAACCCAGTCGAATACGCGTACGATAGGATACTCCTTCATAGCGTCGAGGTCACCATTGTAAAGAGTGGTGTTGTTGAATGCCATTACACGTCCCTCGCTGTAAACCATCGGAATCACCTGATTGTCCATCAGGGCAGCAATCTCCGACTTCAGCAGGTCGCTCTTCACACCCTTCACACCGTCGAGAGTACCATACTTCTTACCACCGGCACCCTGTGCCATGTTAGCGGTCTCGTCGTACAGCTTACCGCAGAGGGCAGCAGACGGTGCGATATAGAAGGCCTTCTGATCCTCCTCGTCGCTCGACATCTTCTCTGACTCACGGCCTACGATCCAGTTAGCTGTCATCACAACGTTCATCAGCTCCTGATCGCTATCGCGATAGCCCTCAGTATTAGCCTGCAGATCGTCGAATGAGTACTCATCAGCATGGTCGGTAATCAGCATCACCTTATACTTGAAAGCCATCTTAGCCCACTGCAGCAGGTCTACCTTGTCGGTGAACACGCCACCAGGTACACATACCAAGCTGTAAGCGTCCTTCAGACTCAGACGGTCGAAACCGTTGCGGAGGATGTTCTCCACCTCATTAGCGAAACCAGAGTCGGCATCAGCGATATCTTCCTTCAGTACGTTGATGATACGCAGGTTCTTCACCTTATCGGTACCACAGGTCTTGAAGAATGAGTCGAGCTCACGATAGCTGCGCTCCAGGTTCTGAGTTGCATAAAGGGCGTCAGTAATACCCTGCTTCAGTACGCCAGTGTACTTCTCCTCAGCCTGCTTACAAGCGTCGGCATAACCAGTAGCACTCTCAATGCTGTCATCGTTGAGCAGCTCGAGCCAACGGGTGATTTCCTTCTTCAGGCCTTCGCGCTTATCCTTGAAACGCTTATCCTTCAGGAACACATCCTTAGCTGCCTTACGGGCAGGATTCATATTATCAGCGTCGGGCATAAAACCACGGATGGCATTGAAACCACCAAAGGCTTTCAGCAACTGCGAGACGTCTTTCTGACCTTGTTTCTCTTGAAGCTCGGCACCGGCTTGAGCGGCGGCCTGGGCTTTCTGCATTTCTACATCTGCCATAATATTATTACCTTTTTCTAAATTCTAAACTCTAAAAATACAAATTTCTCTTAATCTGCGGTATTCAGCTCGTCGAGCATAGACTGCAGCATCTCCTTCAGCTCACTACGGCTTCCAGCCTCCTTCAGGATGTCACGCAGCTTACGGTTCTGCTCAATGCTCTTACGGATCTTCACGTTCGTGTCAATCTTCTCCTTAGTACCAGAGAGGAACGGGCTGTTCTTTACCAGATTACCCTTGCCACCCTGAGCCTCGAAGTCGCGAATCTCACCAAACTTCAGGGTCTCTTCCACAGCACCGCCTTCAGCATCGGTAAAAGTAACGTCTACCTTCGGCTTGAAGTGCTCAAAAGCATCGTTGATGTTCTGGATATCCTCGACGAAATCGGGGTTACCAGCCTCTACATCACTTGTGTACTGATCGATCATCAGAGTTTTGTTCTGGTCAATCAAACTCACTTTCGCATTGCTCTCCTCATCGGGAGCCATGGAAATAAAATTTTCCTTCATTGCCATAATCGTAATGGGTTTTAGTGAATACTATTGTTAATTATTACTTTACCTTATTTTATAAACTACTTTTTCTTCGCAGTCTTCTTCTCCGGCTCAGCGGGTTCATCAGCCTTCTTCGTTGGGGCTTCCATCTTCTCGCCGTTGACAACGAAAACAGCCTGACCATCCTTATCGGCTTCTACCAGAATCTTGTCGCCAGTCTTCACCCTGCCTGCAATCATCATCTTAGAGATGGGGTGACGCAGCTCCTTACGGATGATACCCAGAACCGGACGTGCACCATACTGCTGGTTGTAGCCTCTCAGGGCAATCTTCTCACGGGCCTCAGGTGTCAACGTCAGTTCGATATTCTGCTCCTCAAGCAGCTTCAGCAGTCCCTTCAGGTGGATATCGAAGATCTTTGTCACGGTCTTGTCGGTGATCGGTGAGAATGGAACGATCTCCGTCAGACGAGCCAGGAACTCAGGACGGAAGTAACCCTGCATGATGTCCATCAGCTCGTTGTTCTCAGGAATGATACCAGCGTTGAACTTATCTACGATGGTCTGTGCACCGATGTTCGAGGTGAAGAGGATCAGTGCGTTCGAGAAATCACCGACGCGACCCAGACGGTCGTGCAACTTACCTTCGTCGAGAATCTGCAAGAACAGATCGAATACCGACTTGTGGGCCTTCTCAATCTCATCGAACAATACCACTGCGTACGGGTTCTGACGGATTTTGTTCACCAGCAGACCACCCTCCTCGTAACCTACGTATCCCGGAGGCGCACCATACAGCAGAGCTACTGAGTGCTCTTCCTTGAACTCCGACATATCGAAGCGGATCAGTGCACTCTCATCACCAAACAAGAAGGTTGCCAAAGCCTTTGCTAACTCTGTCTTACCGGTACCAGTCGGGCCAAGGAAGAAGAACGAACCCATAGGCTGTCCCTTCTTGCTCAGACCTGAACGAGCCTCGTAAACGGCGTCGAGCACCTTCTTCACAGCGTGATCCTGACCTACTACGCGCTTCTTCAGGGTATCTTCAGCACCCATCAGGCGGTCGCGCTCCTTCGTCTGAACCTTACCAAGAGGTATACCGGTCTGCTTAGCCACAACGGCACTCAGATCGTCGCTCTTCAGTTCACTACGCTGCTCAGCGCTCAGCTCAGTCAGTTTATCGAGGATGCCAGCAAGGAAGTCGATACGCTCCTGAATGGTGGCAATCTTATTGAAGTCTGTATCACTGTCGACACCGGCCAGCAGAATGCAGCTTACCTTATTAAATAGCTCGTAGTTCAACCAGTCGAGTTCCTTCATCAGTCCCTCGTCAGCCTTGTCCTTACCCTCAGCCGAAGCCTTGATAGCCTCTAGCTTGCCTTTCAGCTCGTCGATGATGTTACCAGTCAGGTCGTTCATCGTCTTTACCTGGGCCATCGTACGGTCAATCAGGTCAAATGCTGAGTCGGGCAGCGACTTCTCCGTCAGATAGCGCTTAGCCAGACGGATAGCGTCGCCCATTACTGTCTCATCCACCTTCAGACCATGATACTCCTCGTAAGCAGGCAGAGCACCCTTCAGGATGCGCAGTGTCAGGTCGGCAGTCGGCTCCTCTACAGTTATTTTCTCCAGCTTCGAGGTCATCTCCTTGTCGGTCTCGATGTTCTTCGTGTATCCGTCGATGCTCGATGTAGCCAACAGTTGTAGACGACCCTTGCTCAGCTCGTTCTTCAAGATTGAAGAAGCGCCGAACAGTGAGCCCTGCTTATCAAACAGTTTATCGATGCTCTCGATAATCAGTACGGCATTCGGAAGATTCGCAATTTCGGTAATTACGTTCTTAAAGCGATCCTCTACCTCACCCTTGTACTGAGCGTCACCACCCAGGGCGGCAGTATCCAGTTCGTAAGCCACAGCGCCACTCAGGAATCCCGGCACATGGTCGGCTGCCAGTTCGCGAACGAATCCGTTTACGAGCGATGTCTTACCTACACCAGCCTCACCGGTAATCAGCAGGTTAGCCTTTGTCTTACGACCTAATATCTCATAAATAATTGCAATTTCTTTCTCGAATCCAATCACGTTGTCCAGATTTCCGGCACGTGCCACAGCGGTCTTGTCAACGCAGTACTTAGCCAGACTGCCCTTACCACCACCGGCGGCACCCGTCTTCTTCGTCAACTCGGCACCCTCCATGTAAGGAGCCTCTACGTTTACGCCACCACCCATCTTAGCACTGATGTCCGATGGTGTCAGCGGTAACGTCTTCAGCTGATCGAACGAGAAGCCCACACCTGGTGTTACCAAAGCGGCCAGCACACAAACGTCGGTTGTCTCCTCTAAATCAAACTTTACCTTGTAGTTCTCTGCCTCGTCAAGCACAGCCACACTCTCGTCGCTGTATTCCAAATCACGCATGGGACGCACGGCTCTCGGCGATAACTGCATCTGCACATCGGCCCAATCCTGTAAGTAGAAGTAGTCTTTGTCGAGCTCACTCTCAATAAAGTGAACCAAACCAATTTCCTTATGAAGGATGGCTTTAAACAAGTGAGCCGGATAGATGGCGTCACTGCAATATTCCTCAGCGAAGGAATTGGCAATTGCTTTTAGATTCTCATTCATAACATTTTTAGCTATAAGTTTGTAGGTTACAAAAGTACAAAAAAATCCTTTTTCTTATTTCATTAAAAGCATTTACCCGTCAATATTTTAAACTTTTTAACTATTGACGGGTAAATATGCTTATTCCTTACGCTTCTATCTAGGGTTTCTTATAGTTCATGTGAACCTTTTCCCACGTTACCGTACCGTCTTTCTTCACGTGTACACGCAGCAAATAATCACCGGGCTCCGGGTTGTTTGCTTCACACATAGAGTCGAGCGTAATATATTCGGTCACGCCATCTTGCTGATAGTCCCACTTGTGCACATGTCCGAAGAACACCATACTGGCATCCCACTCATGAAACTTGTTCAGCAGAAAGAAACTTTCCTCGCGCGGGAAAGTAGAGGCAAACTCCAACGAACGCGGACGGAAGATGTTGGTATGTCCAAACACGAAGGTATGGCGTACCAGGTAGCCGTTCTTCTCGTAGTCATGCCCGTCGAGCACACCCTCCTCAATCAGTTCCACCTGCTTCTGTCCCAACGTACCGCTGGCCGAATCGAGGAAGATGAAATGGTCTAACGTATAGGGTTCATCCTCTACCAGCACATAGACATCGTAGAACGACGAGTGGAAGATGTTCGACCACAGGGCCCAGCCGTTATGGGTGATGTCGTGATTACCTACTACGGGATAGAAGGGATAAGGCACCCTGTCGACGGTATAGTTTATCTGATTCAGGGTATCCTGATAGATATAGTTGTCAGGATTCTCCTTCTCAAATTCATCATCGGGATCACCGAGATACATCTCCTGATAATACTTCTTGGCGTACTTCCAGCGATATTCGTCCATCAACTCATCCAGCAGGATGTAGTACTCGGGCTTTGTATCGGCGATGTCGCCCAGATGGGTAATCATCAGGTCGTCATGGTCGAGTGCGTTCTGCAGCATCTCCCTCATGCGCCCGCCGTCGGTCGTCAGGTGACTGTCGGCGCCAACCAGGAAGGTATATTCGTCTATTTTATCGGCATCGTGCCATTTAAAATCCACCTTATGCTGTTGATAGTAAAGGTACGACATTTTTACGCGATCCTCAACCGCCGTATTGCTCACCAGCACGCCGATGGGGCTCACCTTCTCGCACGACATCAGCAGAGTGATTAAAGTGAATAGTGAACAGTGAACAGTGAATAGTATAATCTTTTTCATCATTACCAAACGTATTTAATTCCTAACTTGCCTGATGTCTCGTATCTCGTAGCCAACTGGCTCATACTTCCTGCCGGACGGATGTTGAACTCGCCAAACAGTTTCAGGTTATCCTTCAGGGGCGCATAGAAGTTCAGTCCCCAGTTAATGTTCCAGTTCTCGTAGTAGAAGTCGTCGTAGTTGCGGAAGAACAGTCCCACGTTCCACGCATTCCACCTCGGGCGCAGATTGGCACCGAAGCCGAAGGTCAGCGTCAATGGCTCGGTATAGCCGAAATCGCCAACGCTATAGTGAATATACGATTCGCCCACGCGCAACCAGAAATAAGGCATCTCCCACGTTACCGAGAGGTTGCCTATCGTCTCTTTGGCGTTCCAGCGGCTATAGCTGTTGTACATCGCCTTGCCGTCGATAAAGAAGTCGCTCCAGCCCAATGAGAACGCGAAACCGCCCTGCACGTCTACCGAGTACAGTTGCTTACCAAACTGAGCCTGCGCGTCGCCGCCCACGTGCCAGTGCTTGTCGAAGTGGTGTTTATACGATAGTTCCAGTCCGCCGAAGCCGCCAGCCACCACATTGTGGCCACCCATCGCGTAACCGGCAATTTCATTCTTATGCTCACCGTCGTACTTATGCTGACCCACATATCCTACCTGAGCCAGCACCGTACCCATCGGTAGCATCAATGCTATGATGACTATCAGTTTCCTCATCATTCCTAAGATTTGTATGATTATCTATTACCAGTCTTCGTCCTCGTTACCCACGATGCCGTTCTTCACCGCCTCTTCAATCTTGTCGAGCACAGCGTTCGAATAGGCGTGTGTCATCACGAGGGCCTTGGCACAGGTGCGCTTCTGACTGTCCTTCTCCACAAACGGATAGTGCTTGGCTATCTCCCACTGCTCATCGAACAGCTTGGCATTCGTCTTGTCGTCCTTCTTACGTTTCGAGTCGCCGTAGGTCTTGTTGTTCTCGTCGCTGGGGCTCAGCCAGCCACCGCTGATGTCAGCCAGCACGTCGTAGGTCTGAACGGTATAAGTCACACGAATCTTGCCCTCCTTGATGTCGATACGTATCACGGGGGTAATGCCCACCGAATATTTGTTCAGCGTTCCCGTATGCTCGGCAATGTTGGGCAGGGTCGACGAGATGATGATACAGCCGGCATCCTTGTCGTTCAGCGTGATGGCCTGCTTGTCTTTAAAGGTAGCCGTAGTCCAGTAGTTCAGGGCTATGTACAGCTGTTCCTTGGTCTTGCCGGGCGCCTCTATCACTTGCTGATAGGTCAGACTCTCGTTCTTGTCGAGCGTCAGTCCCTGCCTGATGTTCATGGCAGCATCGAGCCACTTGTCGCCATACTTGCTCTTGGCATACTTCTCCAGATCAGCACTCTTCATCACCTGAGCCTGTGCCACCACTCCGCCAAACAGGAAGGCAGCCGATACTAACATCACAAAAATTTTCTTCATATCAGTATTTCGTTAAAATTTCGGCAGCAAATATACGAAGAATCAAACAAATAAACAAGAAAACAATTAAAAAATGTTATTTATTTCGATGAATTTACAACATTAGCCTATTGATTTAAAGCAAAAAACCGACAAAAATATAACTATTATGTACAAAAAACACCAAAAAAGTTTGTTCGTCTCAAAAATCGTCGTACCTTTGCAGCCAGTTTTTAACGAAATGAATTGATTTTAAAGCAATTAGGAAAATGAAAAAGATTATGATGATGGTTGTAGCCGCCATGATGGTTACAGTAAATGCAAATGCACAGGTAGAGGATCTTCGTCATGAAATCGGTGTCACCTATGGTACTGGTCTTTCGGTTGTCGGCGACGGTATCGGTGAGGGCCTTGGACTTGCTGTCGCCAATGGCATGTTTGGCGGTGGCAAATTTGGTACTGAGACTTATGACGAGAAGGACTTCGGAACCCTCTCTCTCGAATATTTCTATCATCTGAATAATCCTCGAGTAGCTATCGGTGGTATCCTGGGTTACGCTACTACCTCACAGAAATATCGCGACCAAAATAGCAAGGTTTATGAGGGCGACCGCACACGTAGTTACTACACAGTGATGCCTTCGTTCAAGTATTACTGGGTAAACAAGGAATACTTCGGTCTCTATTCTAAGGCTGCCATCGGTGCCACTTTCGTACATGCTAAGGCAAACTCTGAAAAGGATGGCAAGAATGAGTCAGCTACCGAGAACAAGACCTACTTTGCTTTCCAGGCATCGTTCATCGGTGTTGAAGGTGGTATCAAGAATCTCCGTGCCTTCGTTGAGGGTGGTTTCGGCGAGCAGGGTATCGTTGCCCTTGGCGGTCTCAGAGTGAAGTTCTAATTCATATCATCCCCCCATACAGTAAGTCCCGCTCAAACCGAGCGGGGCTTTATTGTTACTTCATGCGCTAAAAAACTTAATAAAACATTTGGTGGCAATAAAAGTTTTCCTTACCTTTGCATTTGGTTGACAAGACTAACATGTATTTGGTTTATGAAATGCGATAAGATCAAACGAATTCTGGCTGACTACAGAACGATTGCCTTTATTTGGCTGGTGATGTGTCTGGTGCCTTGGATCAGAAGATATGTACTGGGAACGATGGATCTCGACTATACCATCTTCAACCACTCCTTCTGGCATGCCTGGCAGCAGATGCCGCTCTACACCCTCTATCCCGAGGATGAGAACCTGTTCCTTTACGGTCCGCTGTTCCCCGTGCTCATGGCGCCCATCGCTGTGCTGCCTTTCCATCTGGGACGACTCATCTGGATGCTCCTCGTTACGTATGTGCCCTTCTGGAGCCTCCGCAAGTCTCTGTTCACCCGCTATGAGCAGCTCTTCATCCTGTGGTTCATCACCCTCGAGGCCTATACCTGCATCAATGATTCCGAGACCAACAGCATGATTCTGGCCTGCATTCTCTCCACCTTCTATTTCACTGAGAAGGAGAAGGATTTCTGGGCGGGATTTCTCATCGCCTTGGGTACGGTGACTAAGATCTACGGCATCGTGGGCCTCGTCTTCGTGCTCTTCTCGCGCCATAAGCTGAAGTTTGTGGGGAGTGTGGCGTTGTGGATGGTGATTCTCCTTGCCCTGCCGCTGCTGGTATTCGGTCCCGAGTATATCATGGGGCAGTATGTGGAGTGGTATAACGTGCTGGTTTATAAGAACGATCTCAATCAGTTTGCACCAGGTCAGAATATCTCGCTGCTGGGCATCGTGCGCAAGGTGTCGGGCTGCGCCACGTATAGCGACCTGTGGCTCTTCGTTCCGGGAGTGATCGCCTTTGCTGCGCCCTTCCTGCGTTTCGCGCAGTATCGCTTCCTCGCCTTCCGCCACACTATGCTGGCCTCGGTCCTGATGTTTGTGGTGCTGTTCAGCACGGGCTCCGAGTCTTACGGCTATATCATCGCCATGACCGGCGTCGCCATCTGGTATGTCTGTGCCCCTTGGCAGCGCTCCAAGACCGACATCGCCCTCATGGTGTTCGCCCTCATCCTCACCTCGTTCTCACCCTCAGATTTATTCTATAAACCCCTATATGTAGGCTTCATTAAGCCTTATGCGCTGAAGGCCCTGCCTGTGGCGCTCATCTGGTTTAAACTAACTTACGAATCACTAACCAAGAATTATGAAGACGGTAACACTACTCATTCCGTGCTATAACGAGGAGAAATCGCTCCCCAAACTCTACGATGCCCTCATAGGCATGATGGCCCAGAACACTAAGTATGATTGGAAGGTGCTATTCATCAACGACGGCAGTCGCGACCATACGCTCCAGGTGCTGAAGGATATCCGTCAGCGCGATGCCCGTTTCGGCTACATCAGCCTGTCGCGCAACTTCGGCAAGGAGGCTGCCATGCTGGCTGGCTTCGACTATGCCACAGGCGACTGTGTGGTGATTATGGATGCCGACCTGCAGCACCCGCCCATGGCCATTCCCCTGATGCTGAAAGAATGGGAGGCAGGTTTCGAGGATGTGTATGCCCGTCGCACCGACCGCGGCAAGGAACCCTGGTTGCGCCAGAAGGCCTCATTATTATATTACTGGATGCTACAGAAGATGACCAACGTCGACATACTGCAGAACGTGGGCGATTTCCGCCTGCTCGACCGCAAGTGCATCGAGGCCTTGCGCCAGCTGCGCGAGACCACCCGTTACACCAAGGGTATGTACTGCTGGATAGGATTCAAGAAGAAGGAAATACTCTTCGAGCAGGGCGACCGTCAGGAGGGTGTGTCGTCGTTCAACTTCTACACGCTGCTCAAACTTGCCATCGAGGGCGTCACGTCTTACACCACCCTACCCCTGCGTATCTCCACCTTGCTGGGCATCCTGTGCTCTTTCTTCGCCTTCGTTTATATGATTTATATCCTTACCAATACCGTTATCTATGGCGATCCCGTGGCTGGTTACCCCACGCTGATGGTGGTCATCCTATTCCTCGGAGGCGCCCAGCTGCTCTCTCTTGGCATCATCGGCGAATATCTGGGCCGCGTCTTCCATGAGAGCAAGCACCGCCCCGTCTACCTCGTATCCGAGCACGACGCCTAGCGCACCCGGTCATTTGGCGATGTATTTCTGGCCGTTCTGGATATAGATGCCATTGTTGGGCTTGGCATTGAGCTGGCGACCGTTCATGTCGTAGATGGCAGCCGTACGCGTACCTGCTTCAGCGGCTAAAAAGGTTAATTATCCTCCTGACAGGGAGGAAATTTAGCAGCCTAGCATAGCGGCTGGTGTAATTCCAAGCGTAGCGCATAGCAAACGGGCGATTTTTAGCGTTGGCTCTGCACGACCGGAGATGTAGTCACTAATTCGCGACGGACTTACTCCAATCTCTTCTGCCAGTTGCTTCTGGCTCATGTTCTTTTCATCAAGCGACAACTGAATGAGTTGGGCAACGGTAGGCTTAGCGATGGGAAAGTGTTCTTTCTCATACTCTATCACCACGTCCGACATCATTGTCAGCTCAATGGCATTGCGATCATTCGCAGGGGTGTTGTCATCTACCAATGGCAGCAGTTCCTCAATGCGTGCCAATGCAAAATCGTATTTCTCCTTTGTAATCTTACTCATATTCTTTCCTCCTTATTT
>JAEEGH010011898.1_pt1 | contig 19655 bp, 14 predicted proteins | sample 9134181 | NCBI WGS metagenome assembly JAEEGH01 (sample SAMN16246544, study PRJNA631951) | gut metagenome | biome: gut microbiome; feature: rumen; material: DP-attached | host: Bos | place: Iran: Karaj | collected 2018-10 | reverse complement strand
TTCGTTTTCATCAGTCTGGAATCGCAAAACCGGACCTTATTCCGCCGGGATGTAGATGGTAGTGGCGCTCCAGTCGGTCGAGGGGTTGTCCCAGTCTCCTTTCTCGAATTTTAAACCATAGTATTTACCGAACCGGTCCTCGACACTGTACAGAGTTGTGAAGCGGTAGCCTTCGTGTTCGGAAAGGAATTCGTCCCTCGCCCTTGCCGCGGCCTCCGTGAGGTTTGCTTTGTCAATCTGGAAGTATGTCTTTTCCCAACCCCAGTTACGGCCTTGCGAAGACTTGGCTGTCTTGATGATACCATTGTCCATGAAGAAGATGAGGTTGTTGCCGGCCTCATTCACGCTCCCAAGGACAATAGCCCCCGACGGTAAAAACCCGCTTACGCTGTTTAGCGACGTGGTGATATCCTTCCACCAATATGAAGGATTCACATGGTCATGCTCATAATAAAGCAGGTCGCCATCCTCATCGATCGCTATGGTGTTGGCTTCATAAATAACACCGTTGATCGCATCCTCGTCCTCATAAGGAATCTCGAAACAAAACTCATATTGTTTCTTCTCGAAATAGCGGCGTGATATCTCCATCACGTAGCTATTGTCAGATGAATAGTCTTCGTTATCCACTCCCGTGCCGACGTACGCCCTGGCTACCTTCCTTGGAATCTGGTAGATGAAGTCATCTTTAGAATAAATCTTATTGGTCATCATCCAAATTCCTTCCTTATAGTGGGCGGTCGCTTTAAGTCCATCGCTATCAATAAATTCCAATTCGGCCCAACCCTGGTAATCTTCAAAGTAACGGTCACTAAGGAGAGTCGCTCCGGGGTAGCGATGTGTGAAATGCTCCATCACGTATTCAGGGATCGGGTCATAAGGAGCGCGCTCTTCCTTCGCGCACCCGGCGGATATCAACAAGCCGAAGGCGACAATGAGGATGAGCGAGACGGAACGATATGCTTTATTATTAATCATAATACTCTAATGAAAAGGGCCACAAAGGTACTATTTTTTCCGTTATTTCCCATTATTTCTTAACTTGGCGTTTATGAGAACTGATTTAGCGATTATAGTGGTTTTGACAACTCTGCTCTGTGTGGTCGGTTGCGTCAAGGAACTTCCCGAAACCGTCCCGCAGGAGGAGATGGAGAAGGTGTTTGAGGAGGTCAAAACTCCTTTCAAACGTGGTCTTGTCATTCCGGGACGGGATGGGCTGGCGGCCGACAGCCCCAGTGTGTTCCGCAAGGATGTGAAATGGTACATGGTTTACATCATTTTTGACGGACGAGGGTATGAGACCTGGCTCGCTGAGAGTGAGGAACTACTTGAATGGAAGACACTTGGTAGGATTATGTCATATTCAGATGACACCGATTGGGATGTCAATCAGAAAGCCGGCTATCTGGCTCTGGTCGACCCGAAATGGGGTGGGTCGTACGAGTTGGAGAAATATGACGGCAAGTATTGGATGAGCTATCTTGGAGGAGACGCTTCCGGCTATGAGAGCGGAGTCCTGTCTCCAGGAATGGCTTATACGACAGGGAACCCGACCGAACCTCACGAGTGGGACAGGCTGGATAAGCCTATTCTGTCGCCTAATGATCCTGACGCCTCCTGGTGGGATAATGTCAAGATTTACAAGAACAGCGTTATTCGGGACCCTTGGAAACTCACAGGGCATCCTTTCGTTATGTATTACAACGCCTTAGGCAATGCCGAGAGAATCGGGATGGCCGTCAGTGACGATATGGTGTCTTGGAAACGGTTCGGTTCAGATCCAGTCCTGGAGCACGGGAACAGGGGTATCACCGGCGACGCCCACGTCCAGAGAATGGGCAAATTATGGGTATTGTTCTATTTCGGGTTCAATTGGGATGAGTCGAGAAATTACGCCTGGGATTCCTTCGCTTGCTCATATGACCTTGTCCATTGGACCGACTGGACCGGAGAGCCGTTGATCAAGCCTTCGGAGCCATTCGACAACCGCTACGCCCATAAGCCCTGCATGGTCAAATGGAAGGGCACGGTGTATCATTTCTACTGCGCTGTTGACAAGGACAATAACCGCGGCATCGCCCTCGCCACATCCAAGGAACTGTAGATTAGCCTTTTAAAGCTAGGCGGAGGTCGGGGTCAGGATCACGCAGACCGGGTGGGGAACCTTGATGTCTTTGCCGGTGTCTTTCATTAGACCTGTCTTTTGATCGCGCGAGAACACTTGGATCACATCGCTGTCCCGGCAGGCGACAATGATATACTTCCCGTTAGGAGAGACAGCGAAGTTCCTGGGATGGATGCCGGTTTCCTGATAACCCACATATTCAAGGAGCCCGGTCTCGCTATCTTGTTTGAATATAGCTATACCGTCACCTTTCAGACGATTGCTGGCATAAAGGAACTTGCCGTCAGGGGAGAAATGTATGTCGGCGCTTCCCCGCGCATGGAGCGGATCGGCCTCGATGGTCTGTATCAGCTGTAGGTCTCCGTCATTATAATCATATACCAGGACATTACCTTCGAGCTCGGTTATCACATACATGAAACGTCCGTCCTTTGAGTAGTCGAAATGGCGTGGACCTTCTCCGGCCGGAACCTTGATTTTGGCAGGTTCTACGCTCGTTACCTTTCCGTCCTTGACCGGATAGCGATATATAAAATCTCCGCCTAAGTCTATGACAAACAAGAACTTCCCATCGGGCGAGACCTGCGAGGAATGAATATGTGAACCTTCCTGTCGCAAGGAATCGGGACCAGTCTCAAAGAACTCCAGAAGGGTGCCTTCCTTAAGTTTGCCGTCCCCTTCTAAGGGAAATAAGGTCAAAGAGCCTGAAGAATAGTTTGTGGCGGCCACCTCTTTCCCAAGGTAGGTGACATGACAAGGGCTGGTGCCATTTGTGGGCTGCTTGCTCAATAGTTTGAGAGTTCCGTCAGCGGGGTTGTAACCAAAGGCGGACACAGAGGCGTCAACTTGTTGCTCGGTGACGGAATAAACTGTCTTGTTGTCCGGAGTGACCGCGAGGAATGAGGGGTTCGGAATCTCGGTCACTGAAAGAGGCGAACAATCTCCTGTCTCCTGGTTGAACCTGAATGAATATATTCCTTTGCTATCCGTGTCGGTATATGTTCCGACCAATAGGTTCAGTTCCGCCGACCGCTTCCCGCAGCCAATCAGGGAAAGAACCACGGGAAGCAGTAATAATAATCGTTTCATAAATATCTGGAAATTAATCAGATCACCACTGGTTTATACTTCGGCACGAGGATCCTCATTATGATCCAAGCCAGGAGATATGCGATACCGCAGAAGCAGAACACCATGAAATACCCTGCGGGCTTGCCTTCGAAACCAAGGAAATGGAATGCTGCTCCAGCGTTCTCAGCATAAGTAAACAGGTTTCCGGCAACCTTTTGGATAATCATTGATCCTACTCCGCCGGCCATGGCGCCGATGCCCGTGATTGTCGCGATCGCGCCCTTCGGGAACATGTCTCCGACCGTTGAGAAGATATTGGCCGACCAAGCTTGGTGTCCGGCCGCGGCGAGTCCGATTAAGATCGCTGGCCACCAAGGGGAGTTGAAATGGACTCCCAGCGGCTGCGCGAACAAGGAGCAAAGCGGGATGAAGGCGAAAAGGAGCATCGCCAGCATACGTCCTGAATACGGATGCATACCCTTCTTCTCCACGAACAATTTCGGGAGGTAGCCTCCGATAAGGGAAACCACTGTGACAATGGCATATAGAGTGAATATCAATGCTTGTCCTTTAGCGGAGGTTGCCGGGGCTCCGAACTGGTTGCTGAAATACGAGGGAGCCCAGAACAGGAAGAACCACCACACACCGTCAGTCAGGAACTTACCGACGATAAAAGACCAGGTCTGGCGATATTTGAACGCCTGGATGAACGGAATGCTCTTTTCTTGTGCCATGGCGGCTTTCTCCGCCTCGTCTGCGGCGTCATCCTGGAGTATGTATTCCAACTCGGCCTCATTCACATGCTTGCTCTTCTCAGGCTTGTCATACATGAAGTTCCAGAAGAACATCCAGATGAAACCGAGTCCACCAATGATGATGAAAGCCCATTCCCAACCGAAAGCTTTAGCGAGCGGAGGAATGCAAAGCGGGGCGGCCAAGGCTCCAACTGACGCTCCCGCATTGAAGATTGACGTTGCGAAAGCCCTGTCTTTCTTCGGAAAATATTCAGCCGTGACCTTGATGGCGGCCGGGAAGTTGCCTGCCTCACCTAACGCGAGTATTCCTCGACATAGCAGGAATAAATAAACCGAAGTTGTGGCTACGGCCAAAGCCGCGTTCGATCCGGCCTCAACAGCCCTCATGGCCGCGACTGACTCAAAGCCACCCATGTGCGCTGTCGCCCAACCGCAAGCGGCGTGCATCACGGCACCTGCTGACCATACACCGATAGCGATCAAATAGCCTTTCTTGGTTCCCATCCAGTCCACGAACTTTCCGGCGAACAGGCATGCGATGGCGTAAAGAATGGAAAAGAATGAGGTGATTGTACCATAATTGGCGTCAGACCAATGGAATTCCGGTTTTATGAATTCCTCGTATGTGAGCGAAAGTACCTGACGGTCAAGGTAGTTAACAGTCGTGGCGACGAAGAGAAGGCTGCATATCCACCATCTCCAATCGGTCATCAGTTTCTTCTGTGTTGACATTTTATCTCAATGATTTTATTATTTCCAATGTTTGGGCGCAAAGCTCGGATATCCTACTCCATTCACCTACCGCGATGACTTCTTTCGGGAACAAGTTGGAACCCATGCCTACGCATGTCGCACCTGCCTTGAACCAGGCCTCGAGGTTCTCTTTGGTGGGTTTGACTCCACCCGTTATCATCAGTTGGCTCCAAGGCATCGGAGCTTTGATCGCTTTAACGAAAGCCGGCCCGAGAACGTCTCCGGGGAACACCTTGCATATGTCACAACCGGCCTGCTGGGCGGCTCCAATTTCGCTTGGAGTGGCGCATCCGGGGCAATAGGGAATAAGCCTGCGGTTGCAGATCGGTGCGATTTCCGGATTGAAAAGCGGGCCTACCACGAAGTTCGCTCCTAACTGAATATACAAAGCCGCGGTCTCCGGATCCACTACAGATCCGATACCCAGAATCAACTCTGGAAGTTCGTTGTTGGCATATTTAATGAGTTCAGTGAATACCTCCTGGGCGAAATCGCCTCTGTTTGTGAACTCGAATACTCTAACACCTCCATCATAACAAGCCTTCAAGACTTTTTTGCTTAGTTCGACATCAGCGTTGTAGAAGACAGGAACCAAACCCGTCTCCGTTATTGTCTGAATCACTTGAAGTTTGCTATATTTTGCCATAAATAATTCATTTTTAGATTCTTCGCTTCACTCAGAATGACACCTAGCGGGACACCCGGCCGGAACCGTCGCCATTCATCAGGCTCTCCACTTCCTCGACCGTCACTTGATTGTAGTCTCCGAATATCGTATGTTTAAGGCATGAAGCTGCGGCCGCGAAGTTGAGAGCTTTTTGGTCATCTCCTGAATATGTTAGCAAACCATAGATAAGGCCTCCCATGAAACTGTCTCCACCACCGACCCTGTCAACGATATGGGTAATATCGTAACGCGGTGATTGATAAAGAGTTCTCCCGTCCCAAAGGACTCCGCCCCAGGTGTTATGATTAGCGTTGATTGAGCCTCGCAGTGTGATTATGACCTTCTTGGCTTTTGGAAATCTTGCCATCAACTGCTCTCCGACACTCTGGAATCTCTTATGGTCGATGGTGCCTCCGGTCGCCGTCACATCAAATCCTTCCGGTTTGATTCCGAATACCTTGTCCGCATCTTCCTCGTTGCCAAGGATGATATCACAACCTTCGACGAGCGCGGGCATGATCTCAGACGCTTTCTTTCCGTATTTCCATAGATTCTTGCGGTAGTTGAGGTCGCAGGATACTGTGACACCCAAGCGGTTAGCGGCCTTAATCGCCTCCAGGCACACATCAGCGGCACCCTGGCTTAAAGCCGGGGTAATTCCGGTCCAGTGGAACCAGTCCGCGCCTTCGAAAACCTTGTCCCAGTCAATCATTCCGGTCTCGATGGTCGAGATTGCCGAATGAGCCCTGTCATAGATCACCTTGCTCGGGCGGGCGACCGCACCCGTCTCCAGGAAATATATTCCCAGACGCTCGCCGCCGAAAACACAGAAGTCGGTTCCTACACCATAGGAATGTAGATCTCGGATGCAGCTTTTCGCGATGTCATTTTCGGGGAAACGGGTCACAAATTGAGCGTCAAAGCCATAATTCGCCAGCGATACGGCCACATTTGCCTCGCCGCCTCCGAAAGTGGCATCGAACTGCCTCGCCTGCGGGAAACGCAGGTGACCAGGTGTCGAGAGGCGGAGCATTATCTCTCCGAAAGTGATGACTCGTGGCATATTAGAAGGCGAAATAATTCTTCGCGTTGTTGTAGCTGATGTCTTCTACCATCTTTCCTATAAAATCGAGCTCTGAGGCAGGCAACTTGCCGTTTTCCACATCATTTCCTATCACATCGCAAAGGATTCTGCGGAAATATTCATGGCGGGGATAGCTAATGAAACTGCGAGAGTCCGTGAGCATACCCACGAATCGGCTTAACAAACCTTGTGACGAGAGAGCGTTTATCTGCTTTCTCATCCCGTCTTCCTGATCCAAGAACCACCATGCTGAACCGAACTGCATCTTTCCGGGGAAGGTCCCGTCGTTGAAAGTATATGCCATAGCCATCATGACCTCGTTGTCCTTCGGGTTGAGGCAATAAAGAATGGTCTTAGCGAGTTTGTCCTCAGAGGCGAGACGATCGAAAAAGCGATGTCCGGCGGTGGCGACAGGAAGGTCTCCGATGGCATCGAATCCAGTGTCGGGGCCGATCAGTTTGAACATCTTGGAGTTGTTGTTGCGCAAGGGACCCACATGGAACTGCTGCGCCCAACCAGACTCCGCATCCATGACAGCCATGTCGTGAAGGAACGCGCTGCGGAACTTCTCAATCTCCTTCGGCCCGGGAGCCTTCCCGAGAAGCACTTTCTTGAATATAAGCTCTATCTCAAGATGCGTATAATCAGCTCCGTAGAAGGTGTCCATCCCATGATCTGAGAGCTTGCAGCCCATGGACTCGAAGAAATCATGACGTTTTTGCAGGGCTTCGATAAGGTCGGTGTAAGAATCTATATTCTTATCCGCGGCCTCACCAAGTTTCTTCAGGTACTCTTTATAGCTCTGAGGGTCTTCCACAGCCATGGCCTTATCAGGCCTCCATGCCGGTAACACCTTGGTACCGAATGGTTTCTCGGCTATCATCTTGTGCCAACGAAGGTCATCAGCCGGATCGTCGGTAGTGCAGACTACCTCGACATTGAACTTACGTATAAGGGCCTGGCCCCGGAACTCCTCTGTCGCCAGCTTCGCGTTACACTCTTCAAAAATCTCCCTGGCCGTCTTGGGGCTCAAGAGTTTGTCAATGCAAAATACCCGGCTTAGCTCGAGATGAGTCCAATGGTAGAGCGGGTTCCGCATTGTATAGGGTATTGTCTCTGCCCATTTCTCGAATATCTCCCATGATGACTTGGTTCCTCCTGTGATATACTCTTCAGGAACTCCGTTCGCCCTCATCGCGCGCCACTTGTAATGGTCGCCGGCGTGTCCGTCCACGAGCCATAGCTGGGTTATGTCTCGGAACTGGATATTTTCCGCTATCTGCTTGGGAATCAGATGGCAATGATAGTCGATGATAGGCATTTTGGCGGCATGCTCGCGGTACAACATCCTTGCGGTCTCGTTGCCTAGCATGAAGTTGTCATTTATGAACGTCATTTCTTGAGATTGGTTGTGGTTAATATGTTTTGTGACACTGTACACAAAAATACAAATGTTTTGCTTTTTTAACGCGATCGTTTGTACTTTTGTATAGGGCAATCATTATTGAAAACACTGATTCTATGACCAATCTCTTTTCACTTGAGGGTAAGAACGCCTTGATCACCGGCGGAGCGTACGGTATCGGTTTCGAGATCGCCAAAGCATTCGTCGCCGCTGGAGCCAAGACAATCATATTCAACAACCGCAACGAAAAAACCCTCCGGCTAGGTTTGGATAATTACAAAGCCGCGGGGATAGCAAATGTCAAAGGCTATCTATGTGACGTGACGGACGAGAAGGCTGTCGCGGCCATGGTGAAGACAATTCATGAAGAGGTCGGCCAGATTGACATTCTTGTCAACAACGCCGGGATAATCAAGCGTATTCCCATGCATGAGATGAGCCGAGAGGAATTCCAGGAAGTTATTGACATTGACCTTGTTGGACCATATATTATGAGTGCCGCCGTGCTTCCGGAGATGATGGAACGCAGAGAAGGGAAAATCATCAACATCTGCTCGATGATGTCTGAGCTTGGCCGCGAGACCGTCTCCGCTTACGCGGCTGCCAAAGGCGGTCTGAAGATGCTGACCAGGAATATATGCTCTGAGTATGGGGAGTATAATATCCAGTGCAATGGACTTGGCCCGGGATATATAGCCACGCCTCAGACCGCTCCGCTCAGGGAGGTTCAGCCGGACGGAAGCCGCCATCCGTTCGATTCATTCATCCGCGCGAAGACACCCGCCGGACGCTGGTTGGATCCTTCTGAGCTGGGAGGGCCGGCGGTATTCCTCGCATCCCACGCCTCAGACGCTGTCAATGGCCACATTCTCTATGTGGATGGTGGTATCCTGGCATATATCGGTAAACAGCCAAAATAAAAGAATATGAAACTGAATTGTGAGGTTCGCCAGGCCTCGAGCAATCTCGACGCCAAGCATTACGACACCGATCGTATCCGTAAAGAATATCTGGTCGAGAAGATCATGGCTCCTGACGAGATCAATATGGTCTATTCAATGTTCGACCGTATCATCACTGGAGGAGCTGTTCCGGTCCAGGAGGAGCTTCTCCTCTCAGCTCCCGAGATCTTGAGGGCGGATTACTTCACCCAACGCAGGGAACTGGGCATAATCAATGTCGGCGGCGCCGGCACGGTTAAAGTGGGTGAGGATGAATACCACCTCGACTACAAGGAAGCTCTTTATGTCGGAAGGGGTGACCGCCATGTCATATTCAAAAGCGACAATACTTCCAAGCCGGCTCATTTCTATTTTTGCTCAGCTACAGCACATCGGGAGACTGGGGTCAAGAAAGTGACCAAGAAAGACGCCGTCGTCATGCACCTCGGAAGCCTTGAAGAGTCCAACGAGAGAACAATCAACCGTTTGCTCGTCAAAGAAGTCGTGCCCTGCTGCCAGCTTCAGATGGGAATGACAGAACTTGCTCCCGGAAGTACTTGGAACACAATGCCCGCACATACGCATGACCGTCGTATGGAGGTATATTTCTACTTCGAGCTTCCCGAAGATGCGGCTGTCTGCCACTTCATGGGAGAGCCTCAGGAGACACGCCACATCTGGATGCATAATGAGCAGGCCGTCATATCTCCCCAGTGGAGCATCCATTCCGCTTGCGCTACCCGCAACTACACCTTTATCTGGGGAATGTGCGGGGAGAATGATGACTACAATGACATGGACTGGTGCGAGACTAAAGACTTGAGATAGTATGAGAAAGGTTTTGATGCTTGTGCTCGCCACCACTCTCGCTTTTGTCGGGTGCAAGGCTCCGGCCCAAAAGAAAGTCATGGCCAGAGTTGTCCCGGAAAGAGCCGATGATTTCGTGTTCGAGAACGACCTCATCGCGGGACGTTTTTACGGCAAGGCCCTGGAAGGTAATCCGACCTCGCCAGGATTGGATATTTGGGTTAAACTGCCTGGAAAACTTGTCGCGGACGAGTGGTACGCTAACGCCTTGACAGAAGAGAATTATTACCACAAGGACCACGGCGGAAAGGATTGCTATAAGGTGGCTGTAAGCCTCGGTGGAGGCGCGTCAGTGCCCTTGATTGATGGTCAGCTTTGCTGGCCGGCCACGAATTACCGCTCGTATAAGATTCTGGAAAAGACTCCTGAAAAGATTGTTTTTGAACTTCATTATCCTGCGTGGGAGGTCGCTGACGGGGTCAGCGCTTCCCTGGTAAAAAAAGTCACTGTGAAAGCCGGGACATATTTCATTAAGGTTGATGACACTTACACTTATTCCGGAACGGACATCCTCACTATAGCCGCCGGATTCAAACTGCATGGCGAGCAGAATACTGTCCATGACCAACTTGAGGCGAGTGACCGTCTGGCAATTTGGGAATATGCCTCCGACCAAAGCGTGGAGCCTGAGGATGGGCTGATTGGTGTGGCGATAGTCGTGCCGGACGCTGACTCTACCCTGGTGTCCGAGGAACTCGACCACTCTCTCTTGCTGAAAGATATTCCTTCTGGCGGAACTCTTTCATACTGTGTTGGTTCCTGTTGGTCAAAGGCTGACATTAAAACTTCTTCCGAATGGTTTAATCTTGTACGTGAGTTATGAAACGCGCGATTATATTCTTTGCGGCCATAGCGCTGTTGTTTTCAGCTGGCTGCGATTCTGAAAAGAAAACAACCCCTTCCGCATGGGGAGATTATGTCGTCGCTTGTGGCGACCAGGATTTATACATTGTCGATGTGGCAAAATCCACAGAAGAATCCCTGGCAGTCATCTGGCACTGGAATGTTTTTGAGACCTATGGACAGATTCCGGATGTGTACCGTGACGCCATGCGGGTCCTGGACGATTGCAAGCCTGTGGACGGAGGTGAACATCTTTTGTTGACCTCATCAGCTGGAGGGACGTTGCTTTTGGACATCGCCACCAAGAAGTGCCTTTTCTATGCGCTGACGCCCATGTCTCATTCTGCGGACAAACTGCCCGGAGACAGGATTGCCGTAGCTAATTCCACTAATCCCAAAGGTAACAGCCTGGAGATTTACGATGTGTCCAAACCGGATGTTCGCGTCTGGAAGGATACATTATACAGCGGACACGGTGTAGTTTGGTCTGAAAAGTATCAGCGCTTGTTCGCCCTCGGATTCGATGAGCTTAGGAAATATGCCCTTAAGGATTGGGATTCCACCACGCCTTCCCTGGTGTTGGAGGAGAAATATTCATTGCCGGGAGTCGGCGGACATGAGCTATCTCCTGCCGGGGAAGATGGTTTGATCGTGACGAACAGCGGAGGTGTCTATGTGTTCGATATAATCGGGAAATCATTTTCTCCATTCGCTCCTATGGAAGGGAAGCAACATGTCAAGTCGCTTAACTATGACAAAGCCAGTGAAAGATTCATTTACACGATCGCTGAGACCAGCTGGTGGACAAACCATGTCTATTGTGTCAGTCCGGATAAAGTGCTGAGTTTCAATCCGGATTGGAGGCTTTATAAAGTTCGTGTGCTTCCTGAGTTGAAGTTCGATCCTGTGACCGATCCCGCGATAAGGTGCGAAGGGACGAATCTTAGAATATTTGACGACAATATTTGGCAGAATGATGGTGAGTCGATCCCGGAGGCATGGGTTCCTCTTGGCGTGGACCCGAGGGATTCGGTCCGTAGTATCGGTTTCGCCAAACTGGTCTCGGACTACAAGCCCGACATCGTGACCCTTCAGGAATATTCATCCCATATGGACGGGCACCTGGCCCCGAAACTTAGGGAACAAGGATTCACAAACGCTTGTGAGTCAGATGGTTCCTGGAATTTCACACCAGTTTTCTATGACAGCACGGTCGTGGAGCTCATAAAGGTCAGATATAACCTTTACACCCCCAAGCAGTACAGTAACGCCAACACCAAGTCTTTTACCTCCGCGGTTTTCCGTCACAAGGGAACAGACAAGGTTTTCGCCATTCTCAATACCCACCTTTGGTGGAGACCCGACGAAGCCCAGCCGGGAAGCAACATGGCCAGGGCATCCCAAATCCGCCTTATGATGGCCGAAGCCGATGCCTTGAAGGCTGAATATGACTGCGTTATTTTCCTGATGGGCGATATGAACTGCGAGGAAGACACGGTCCCTATCCGCCAGCTTCTTGACGAGGGCTACTTGCCATGCTACAAGGTGGCTAAGGTATTCGGTGACAACCATAACGGACATCACCGTTGTGACGCGAAGGCATTTTCGGCCGAGAGTTCCAGAAAGGGTCCGGACAGGGCCACAGGAGCCTTGGATCATTTCTTCATCCACAACGCCAAGGAAGGAACGGATGTACTCACCTATTATTGCGTCATGGATGAATACACCCTCCCGCTGACAGATCATTATCCTAACTATGTGGATGTCAGATTGTAAGCGCTATATTACCTTACTTGCGGTAATCCTTTTCACGGCTTGTGCCCAGAAGGCTCCTGAGCCATACGGAGCTGTCCCTTCACCCCAGCAAGTCGAATGGCAGAAGATGGAAATGAACTTCCTTGTCTGCTTCGGGCCGAACACTTTCACTGGGATGGAGTGGGGGCTCGGGACGGAATCCGAGGATATTTTCAATCCCTATGATCTTGATTGTGAACAATGGGTCTCTATCGCCAAGGCGGCCGGATTCAAGGGGTTGATAATCGTGGCGAAACATCACGACGGATTCTGTCTCTGGCCTAACCCGGAGAGCACCCACACAGTGGCCAACAGTCCTTGGAAAGACGGCAAGGGCGATGTGCTGAAGGAACTCTCGGATGCCTGTGCGGCAGAAGGACTCAAGTTCGGAATCTATATATCGCCATGGGACCGCAACGATCCGCATTATGGTACTCCTGAATACAACGATGTCTATGTCAGGACTTTGGAAAGCGCCCTGGATGGTCGTTACGGCAGTGTGTTCGAGGAATGGTTCGATGGGGCGTGCGGCGAAGGCCCGAATGGAAAGAGGCAAGTCTACGACTGGGATCGTTTCCACGAGACTGTTTTGAAATACCAGCCTGAAGCCGTGATGTTCAGCGATGTTGGTCCCGGTTGCCGCTGGGTCGGGAACGAAAGCGGAATAGCCGGAAGAACCAACTGGAGCACATTCTCACCGGAAGGTTTCACCGCTGGTGCCGGAGCTCCCCCGGGAGATACTCTCCAGATTGGCAATATTCACGGAAATGCCTGGGTACCAGCGGAAACCGATGTTCCTCTACGTCCAGGTTGGTTTTGGAGGGAGAGCGAGAACGACAAGGTCAAGTCCCTACAGGAACTGGTCAGTATTTACAACACAAGCGTCGGACGCAATTCCCTCCTTCTTCTTGGAGTCGCCCCGGACATCACGGGTCACATCCATCCGGCTGACTCAGCCCGTTTGATGGAATTCGGAGCGGCGATAAAAGAGATATTCAGCACTAATCTCGCTGAGGGAGCGACGGTTAAGGCTTCCTCCAACAGAGGCCGTGAATTCAAGGCTGCCAATATTCTTGATGGAGATTACGACTCCTACTGGGCTGCTCCGGACGGGATAAATGATGCGGTTTTGACATTCGACCTTGGGGCTGAAAAGACTTTCAACCGGATTCTTCTTCAAGAATATATTCCTTTAGGACAAAGAATTAAAGCTTTCACTATCAAAGTATTGACTGCCGACGGCTCTTGGAAAGAGATAGCTTCCGAGACTACCATCGGATTCAAGAGGATAGTCCCTGTGGAGACTGTAACCACCTCTAAGATAGAGGTCGACGTCTCATCTTTCGCTTCTCCCATCATCAACAACTTCGGTCTTTTCATGGACAAATATGATTTATAAAATGAGATTTCGTGGTTTATTCATATTAGCGACGCTGTTTCTCCCGCTATCTATCTCCGCCCAGTCTGTTTTCCTGGAAGCGGAGGGATTCGCCGAGCTGGGAGGCTGGACAAATGACAACCAGAGTATGGATCAGATGGGGTCGCCCTATCTCATCGCACATGGTCTCGGTAGGCCGGTGGCTGACGCCTTCACTGTCTTCAATGCTCCTTCCGAAGGGACTTACCGTCTATGGGTACGAACCCGTGACTGGACCAGGACTTGGGGTCGGACAGAGAGTCCGGGACGGTTTCAAGTGATCATAAATGGAGAGTCGGCAAAGGCCGTATTCGGAACAGAATCAGAGGAATGGGCATGGCAGGACGGAGGTTCAGTCGAATTGGTTAAAGGTGAGAATAAGATAGCTCTCCACGACTTGACCGGTTTCGAGGGGCGCTGCGACGCCATTTACCTTTCCAAGGAACTTGAGGCCCCAGCCCCGGACCCTGATGCGGCTTTCAGACGTAAAGCGCTGGGAATCAATAGGTCGAAGAAAGCCGGGAAATATGATTTTGTTGTTGTCGGAGGCGGTATCGCCGGAATATGCTCGGCCATCACGGCGGCTCGTCTCGGCTGCAAAGTGGCTCTTGTGCAGAACCGTCCTGTTCTGGGAGGTAACAACTCTTCCGAGATCAGGGTAGGATTGTCCGGGCTCATTTATAAGGAGCCATATCCGAATCTTGGGCGTCTTATGGATGAGATAGGAGGAATCGGCCACTGGACCAATCACGAGGCCAGGCAGAATCCCGACACCCCAAGAAGTAAGCATATACTGGATGTCTTGAAGAAACACCCGGAGAAGATGATCCATAACGCTGGTCCGGCCTCTAACTACGAGGATGACAGGAAGCTGGAAGCCGTTCTGAATGAGCCGAATATAACCTTATTCCTCAGCAAGCAAGTCATTTCTGCGAAGACCCGTGGCGGGAAGATTCGTTCGGTGGCGGCAAAAGACATATTCACAAGCGAGGAGATTGTTCTGAAGGGACGGTTGTTCGCCGACTGCACAGGAGATGCCAACCTTGGCTTCATGGCCGGGGCGGACTATCGTATGGGCCGTGAGAGTAAGGCGGAGACAGGTGAGACGCAGGCACCGGACGAGGCGGACATGCTGACTATGGGCACTTCTGTCCAGTGGTATGCGTCTGACGCCGCCCCTTCGGCAAGCTCAGGGACCGCCCCTTCGACAGGCTCAGGGACCGTGTTTCCGGAGTGCCCTTGGGCGATTCAGTTCACAGATACGACATGTATTCCTATAGTCCATGGCGAATGGGATTGGGAGACAGGACTCGGAAGGGACCAGGTGGAGGAGATTGAGCGCATCAGGGACCATGGCCTCAGGGCGGTCTACGGCAACTGGGCATATTTGAAGAATAGTCCAAAATTCAAGGAACAATTTGAGAATAAGCGGCTTGAATGGGTCGCTTGCATAGGTGGCAAGCGTGAGTCCCGCCGTCTGATGGGGGATGTGATTCTGAAGGAGCAAGACATGACTGAGGATGTGGCGTATGAAGACGCTACTTTCACGACGACCTGGGGAATGGACCTGCACTATCCGAAACAGGAGCCTGGAATGGAGGACGAGGAACCGTTCAGAGCGATAAGCAAGACCAAATGGCATAAAGAGTATGCCGTACCTTACAGGTGTTTGTATTCCAGGAATATAGATAACTTGATGATGGCTGGGCGTGACATCAGTGTGACCCACGCCGCTCTCGGGACTATCAGGGTTATGCGCACCGGCGGGATGATGGGCGAGGTCGTCGGAATGGCAGCGTCGATCTGCAAGGACCACAGGTGCTCCCCGAGAGTCGTCTATCAGAAGTATCTCGATGAATTGAAAGCACTTATGAGGGCTGGTGTTCCGGACACCCACATCGTGCGGCCCAATAAGGTCCAGCAGGATTGGGCAGAGGCCGAAATCGGTGTTTTGCTTCATCTTGATATGCCTGTATTCCATCCTGAATACAACCATAGGAACTATGGGACCCATCCTGATCCCTCCACATTCAATCCGACGGAACTTGATACGGATCAATGGATTGAGACCGCCGTTAAGTTAGGAGCGAAATATGCCGTCCTCACAGCCAAGCATGGTAGCGGTTTCACCCTTTGGCCGACCGCGACACATAATTACAACATCAGCCGGTCCCCCTGGAAAGACGGGAAAGGCGATATTGTCGCTGATTTTGTCGCTTCTTGCCGGAAGTACGGCATCAAGCCAGGGTTGTATGCGAATATGGCGACCAACGGGTACCTCTGGGTAGACAATCCGGGATTGGTTCAACCGGGGTCACCAATCACTCAGGAGCAGTATAGTGATATAATCATGCGGCAATTGACCGAACTTTGGGGCAATTACGGGCCTTTGTTCGAGGTTTGGTTTGATGGAGGTATCCTTTCTCCCGCTCAGGGAGGAGCGGATGTGCTCTCGCTTATCAGGAAACTACAGCCTGAGGCTATCGCTTTCCAAGGCCCCTATGGTTATGAGAATCTGATCCGTTGGGTAGGGAATGAAGTCGGAGCCGCCCCTGATCCGTGCTGGGCGACGGCTGACTCCACGACCAACTCTGACGGAGTGCTTGTCGTGAATGGACTCAACGGGCGCCCAGGCGCCCCGTTCTGGTGCCCAGGGGAATCGGACTTCACTCTTCGTAGGCAAAGCTCTTTCGGTGGTGGCTGGATGTGGCACGAAGGTGAGGATGACCAGCTGTATGACCTTGATGAACTGATGGAGAAGTACGAGACTAGTGTTGGCCGCAATACTAACATGCTTCTAGGCTTGGTGATCGACAACCGTGGGCTTATTCCAGACGCGGATGTCAAGCGTGCGGAGGAATATGGTATGGCTATCCGGCAGCGCTACGGCAACCCTGCCGCCACGACTTCGGGGAATGGGACTGATATTAACCTGAAACTCCCTTCAAAGATGATTGTTGACAGGGTGGTCTTGCAAGAGGAAATATCTGAAGGAGAGAGAGTTCTGTCATGGCATTTGGATGGTGTCAAACCTGATGGCTCCATTTTGAGGCTTTGCGATGGCACCAATATCGGCCACAAGCGCATCGCCAAGTTCGATCCTGTCGAGTTGCTTTCATTGAGGCTGGTAGTGGATTCCTACAAACGCCGGCCGATTATCCGGTCTTTTTCGGTTTATGAAAAATAGTTATATTTAGGATATGAGACGATTGATGGTTGTTTTGGCCACTTTACTGGCTTGTGTGTGTGCCTCGGGACAGAGGCTGGTTTTGAGGTATGACAAACCTGCGACAAGGTTTGAGGAGGCGCTTCCACTAGGCAATGGGCATCTCGGGGCGACCGTGTCGGGTGGTGTCGCCGATGACCTGATATGGCTGAATGAGGGCTCCCTTTGGGGTGGCTGCGCCAATCCTGATAATAATCCTGTCCCGACCGGAGGCCCGGAATTGTTGGCCGAGGTCAGGGCCCTTCTGGAGAAAGAGGATTGGATCGGAGCGGAGAAAAAGGTCATGGGCCTCCAAGGTAAATATGTCAACTCATACCTTCCGATGGGCACTTTGCACCTGCGTCAAAGCTTTGACAATGACGTCCTTGTGTTCGATTACAGCGGCAATAACGCAGCCCTTCCCGAGAGCAAGACCAGCTCCATTGAAAGTTATCTTCGCACCCTTGATCTCGACAATGCCATCGCCACGACAAGTTTCGTTGTGGATGGTGTGGAATACTCCAGGGAGTTATTCGTTTCCCATCCTGACCGGGTGATGGTGATGCACCTCACTTCTTCTGAGGAAGGGAAACTGGAGTTCGATCTCGATGGGGCGACAATGTGGGACGGCAGCACTGTCCAGAGCCTTTCTTCGAATGAGTATCTTGTCAAGGGACAGGTCGGATATTACCAGAGCACGAAATGGGAGGAGCCTTTTTCAAAGTGGCAGGTTGGTCCCAATGGAGAGAAGGGTATGCGTTACCAGTTCAGGGTCAAGGTGGTACGTTGCGACGGACAGGTCTACACCAGCCCTTGCCTGCATGTCTCTGGCGCTTCCGATGTGTTGATTCTTGTCAGTGCGGCGACTAGTTTCAACGGGTTTGATAAGAGGCCGGACATCGAGGGACGAGATGAGAACGCACTTGCGAAGTCGTTCATTACCAAGGCCGAGAAGAAGGATCTGGCAGAGCTCCGAAACGCCCATATCGCTGATTACCAGAAGCTTTTCGGCATTGTTAAGCTGGTTCTCGGGCCCGCCGGAGGCGCTGCCGAGCTTAGGCCGTACTCAGCCGCAGCAAGCCCCGAGCTTAGTCGAGGGGCGACGCGAGAATGGACGCGGCCGGGCTCGGACAGCGCTCCGGCCCAAAGCGAACTAAACATGATGACGGACCAGCGTCTTACGGCTTATGCGGCGGGTGCGGAGGATCTGTATCTTGAGACTTTGTACTTCCAGTTCGGCCGCTACCTCCTCATCTCCTCATCCCGCGAAGACAGCGAAGTCCCTTGCAATCTCCAAGGCCTTTGGTGCAAAGACCGTCACCCGGCCTGGGGAAGCGACCTGCACACCAATATCAACGTCCAGATGAACTATTGGCCAGCCGAGCCTCTCGGCCTGAGCCAGACAGCCCTGCCTCTTATCGAGTTCATCAAGAACAGTTCGGTCGCAGGTGCGGAAATAGTTAAAAATATGTACAATATGGGCGGTTGGACAGTCCACCACAACAGCGACATCTGGTGCGCCGCCAACCCTGTGGGAGACAAGGCCGGAAGCCCCTCATGGGCCAATTACGTGATGGCTGGTCCCTGGCTTTGCACCCATCTTTATGAGCATTATCTGTTCACCGAGGATAAGGCCTACCTGGCTGGGACCGCATATCCCCTGCTCAAAGGCTCAGCTGAGTTCCTTATGGACTGGCTGATCGAGAAGGACGGGAAATTTATCACCTCTCCTTCGACATCCCCTGAGAATACTTTCATCGATGACAATGGCAACCGCGGGCAAGTCACTATCGGGTCCGCTATGGATCTGGAGATATGCTGGGAGTTGTTCACAGACGTGATTGAGGCGTCTGAGGTTCTGGGTGTCGATCCTGAGCTCAGGGCCAAGTGGATCCACTATCGGGACAACTTGCATCCTCTGCAGATCGGTGCCGCCGGAAACCTTGTCGAATGGTACAAGGATTGGAAAGATGTCGAGCCGGAACATCGCCATGTCTCCCATCTTTTCGGCCTGCATCCCGGTCATGAGATTTCACCCCTGAAGACTCCTGAACTTGCAAAAGCCGCTGTCAAGACTCTTGAAAGAAGAGGAGACGGAGGAACAGGCTGGAGCAAGGCTTGGAAAATCTGCTTCTGGTCAAGGCTTTTGGACGGTGACCACGCCCACAAGATGTATCGGGAACTGCTCAGCAAATCCACGCTCCCGAATCTTTGGGACACCCATCCGCCGTTCCAGATTGACGGTAATTTCGGAAGTGTCGCTGGAATAGGAGAGATGCTTCTCCAGAGCCAAAACGGTGAGATTCACCTGCTTCCAGCTCTTCCGTCACTCTGGGAAGATGGTTCTGTCCAAGGTTTGAAGGCCAGGGGAGCAGTGTCGGTCGATATGAGTTGGGCTGGTGGAAAACTCAAGACAGCAGCATTGAGATATTCCCCTGTCACCTTGGGTGGCTCCTCAAAAATCGCTGTCCGCACCTCGGTTCCGGTCAAAGTCAAAGGAGCCTCCTCCAGGACGAAAAAAGATGGAGCATATTTCCTCACGACAGTAACCCTTAAGCCTGGCCAGGAGTGTCTCCTGACCGCCAAATAGAAGATGAGACCTTCCAGATATATTCCGGGAGCTTTCATGCTGATGGCAGGGAGTATGGCCATGAAAGCTCAAGACAGGCCGAATATCATAGTGTTCCTTACTGATGATATGGGGCCGATGGACACAAGTGTCCCTTTC
>JAEEGH010011897.1_pt1 | contig 19656 bp, 14 predicted proteins | sample 9134181 | NCBI WGS metagenome assembly JAEEGH01 (sample SAMN16246544, study PRJNA631951) | gut metagenome | biome: gut microbiome; feature: rumen; material: DP-attached | host: Bos | place: Iran: Karaj | collected 2018-10 | reverse complement strand
GAACCGCTTTTCCAGACCCTTTAAGTCGGTGAGCTCGATCAGTTCATTCACTCTCTCCCGGATCTTCTCCGCCGGCTGCTTTTTCACCTTCAGACCGAAGGCGATGTTTTCATACACGTTCATATACCGGAACAGCGCATAGCTCTGGAACACAAAGCCGATCCCGCGCTCTGTCGGCGACAGATTGTTCACGACTTTTCCGTCGATCAGGACCTCACCGCTGTCGGCGTTTTCGAGTCCCGCGATGATCCTGAGGATCGTGGTCTTTCCGCTTCCGGACGGTCCCAAAAGCGCCGCGAGCTTTCCCTTCTCGATCCCGAAGCTCACGTGATCCGAAGCCGTAAAGTTACCGAAATTTTTATTGATGTCTTTTACTTCGACGTACATAGTTTTCTCCTATTAATCCTGCTCCTGCTGCCGCACGGCGGCCTTCTTCTCGTTCCTGTATTCAAAGATGCTGCGGATGACAAGGATCGCAACCGCGGCGATCACAAGGAGCGACGACACCGAAAAGGCAGCGACGATGGAATCGGACGATCCCGAAAGGTACAGCGCATCGATCTCAAGCGGCAGGGTGAAGGTTTCCCCTCTGGTCTTCGAAAGCGCGTTGACCGCGCCAAATTCCCCCAGCGCTCTGGCCGCGCAAAGGATCATGCCGTAAATAAGCGCCCACTTGATGTGCGGAAACGTGATCTTCCGAAAGATCGTGAAGCCCTTCGCGCCCATCATTGCCGCGGCTTCTTCCTCGTCTTTTCCGACAGCGTTCAGCACCGGAATGATCTCCCTCGATACAAACGGGAAGGTCACAAAGATCGTGGCCAGCACCACGCCCGGGATCGCGAACACGATCTTGATATCCAATACCTCCAGCAAAGGCGACGCCCAGCCCATGCGGCCGAACATCATGATGTAGGAAAGGCCCGCGATGACCGGCGAGATCGAAAACGGAATGTCAATGAGTGCCGCCAGGACCTGTTTTCCCTTGAATTCATACCGGGTCAGCACCCAGGACGCGATGATCCCGAAGATCGTATTGACGAGGACCGCGATCCCCGTGGCGATCAGCGTGACCTTGATCGCGGAAAGAACCGTTTTCGTCGTGATGGACGTGAAAAAGAACTCCGCCCCTTTGCTGAGCGCATTCGCGATCACACTGACCAGCGGGATCACGAGCATCAGGATCACGAACACCGTGCTGATGGTTATGAGTACGATTTTTCCTGTTTTGCTTTGTTTTCTCATATGTTACCTCAGTTACCTTAAACCTGTTCTCCTCGCCTGCCGGATCTGGATCACGTTGATGACCAGAAGCAAAGCAAAGGAGATGATCAGCATGACAAGCGCGACAGCCGTTGCTCCCGCATAGTCAAGATAATTCAGTTTCTGCATGATGATATAAGAAACGACCTGCGTATGCTCCTTTGCGCTGTTACCAGCGATGTAGATGACGCTGCCGTATTCGCCGATGCCGCGCGCCAGCGCGAGCCCGAAACCGGTCAAAAGCGCAGGCCGAAGCTCCGGAAGCACGACCTTGAAAAAGGTCCTGGCCGGCGAAGCGCCGAGCGTATAGGCTGCCTCTTCAAACTGTGGATCCAGCTTCGCAAGGACCGGCTGCACGGTACGCACCACAAAGGGGATCCCGATAAAGACCATCGCCACGATGATCCCGAGATGCGTGTAGGAGACCTTGAGGCCAAGAGACGCAAGAGGTTTCCCGAAAAAGCCGGTATCTGCAAAAAGCTTGGAAAGAGTGATGCCCGCCACAGCCGTCGGCAGGGCGAAGGGCAGTTCAATGAGGCCGTCCAGAAGGCGCTTGAAAGCGAATTTATAGCGCACTAAAGTCCATGCCAGAATGGTTCCGAAAACGACGTTGATGAGGGCTGCAAGAAGAGCGCAGCCGATACTGGTCACGAACGACCAGACCACATTTTCAGAAAGCAGAATATCCCAAAATTCCGCCGGAGACAGTGAAAGGCTGTAAACCAACACTGACGCCAGCGGGATCAGGATCAATACAGATAAAAAAGTAAGGGTAACCCCCAAGGTCAGCCCGAAACCCGGAATGACCTTGGGGTTTGATTTTCCTTTAACCCCCGTAAATTTCATCGAATACTCCACCGTCCTTGAAATATACTTCGTATGCGTTATCCCAACCGCCGAAATCGTTGATCGTGCAAAGCTCCATGTTCAGATCGAACTTGTCGGCGTATTTCTGAAGCGCCTTATCATCCGAGGGACGATAACCGTATTCACCAATGATGTTCTGTGCTTCGTCGGAATAGAGCCATGCCAGATAGTCATGTGCAACCTGCTCGGTTCCGTTCTTCTTTGCGTTCTCGTCTACGACTGCCACGCTGGGCTGTGCCAGGATGCTGATCGAGGGAGAAACGATCTCATATTCGCCCGGATATTCCGCTGCGGTCGCGATCGCTTCGTTTTCCCAGGAAACAAGCACATCACCCTGTCCATTCTCTACGAAGGTCGTTGTCGCGCCACGTGCGCCGGAGTCCATGACCACCACGTTAGCGTAAAGCTTCGCCATGAAGTCCTTGATCTGTGCCTCGTCACCGCCGGTCATCAGATCCGCGTAATGCCAAGCCGCCAGGAAGTTCCAGCAGGCAGCGCCGCTGCTCTTCGGATCCGGAGAGATCACGCCTACGCCGTCTTTGATCAGGTCATCCCAGTCATGGATGTCTTTTTCATTTCCTTTTCTTACAAGGAAAACGATCGTTGAAGTATAAGGAGAAGAATCGCGGTCGAACTCGGAGATCCAGCCGCTGTCGATCAGTCCGGCCTGTTCTACCAATGTAATGTCATGCGCAAGCGCCAGCGTCACCACATCGGCTTCCGCGCCCTCGACAACCGAACGGGCCTGTCCGCCGGAACCGCCATGGGACTGAATGATCTCTACATCGGTCCCGGTTTCTTCTTTATAGTGTTTCTTGAATTCTTCATTATATGCTGCATAGAGCTCACGCGTGGGGTCATAGGATACGTTCGTGATCGTAACCGTGCCGCCTTTTGCAGCCGCGTCAGAAGATCCTCCTGCCGGAGCAGCTCCCTTTGCGCCGCAGCCTGCGCCCATCATCAGCGTTGCCGCCATAGCCATGGCGATCGTTGCTTTTGTAAACACTTTCGATTTCATATGAGTTTGTCCTCCTCAAAAATTTTGCATTTCATTTCCCTTAGAACAAACCCGATTTTCGTCGAAGTGGCCGTCGAAGTCAAAGCAAAAACGTGCAAACGTTTTCTTTTTATCAGAAACGCTGTTTATGCATTTCTTGCGCGATCATCTTATCCTGTTTTCTTCGCGGTTGATCGCGTAGAAGCCCTTATCATTCAGGGAATTCTCGCGGTTATAGCGCATCTCCGTGTCGTCCATCTGACGGAAGATCCCACCGGCCTCCTCCACGATGCACTGCATGGCCGCCGTATCCCATTCCATCGTCGGATTATGGCGGAAATAGATGTCCGCGTCGCCCTTTGCCACCATGCAGCCCTTTAAGGAGCTGCCGATGCGCACCAGTTCCTTGATCTGATATTTTTCGATCAGTTCTTCCATTTCCGGCGCGCCGTGAGAGCTGCTCATGACGGCGCGAAGCTTGGTGTGATCCGTATTTTCCGACACTTGAAGCTTCTGCGTCTTTCCGTCCGGCGTGGAAAGATAGGCCCCGTTTCCTTCGGAAGCGTAGTAAAGTTCGCCGGTCACGGGCACGTAGATCACGCCCATGATGCTCTTGTGATCCTTTGCCAGAGCGATGTTCACGGTGAACTGGCCATTACGCTTTACATACTCTTTTGTACCGTCCAGAGGGTCCACAACAAAGCAGAAAACGTTTGCAAGTCTTGCGTGATCATCTTTTTCCTCTTCGGAAAGGATCGCGTACTCCGGAAACTTTTCCTTCAGTTCCTTTACAATAATGGCGTTGCTTGCGCGGTCGGCCTTTGTCAGCGGGGATTCATCCGCCTTATAGGTCACCTCGCTCCCGTCATCCGATTCATATATCTCCATAATGGCCTTTCCGGCCCGGATCGCGGTCTCCTTACAGACCTCCAGTTCTTTTTCCCACATGTTCTATCTCCTGATCTTGTCCTTCAGCATTTCCATCATCTCATCCACAAGGTCTCCGAGCTCGCGGCCGGTCGTGTCGATCGTAAGATCCGGATCCCTCGGCGGCTCAAACGGGCTGCTGACACCGGTGAAGTTGCTGATCTCGCCTTTTCTGGCCTTTTCATAGAGGCCCTTCACATCGCGGCGTTCGCATTCTTCGATCGGCGTGCTGACATAGATCTCGACAAAGCTGTCCTTTCCGATCGTATCTCTCGCGTTCTCGCGGTCCGCGGCAAACGGTGAGATGAAGGCCGTCATCACGATGAGGCCGGCGTCGTTCATGAGTTTCGCAACTTCAGCCACACGGCGGATGTTCTCCGCACGGTCTCCGGCGCGGAAGCCAAGGTCTCTGTTCAGTCCGAGACGGGTATTATCGCCGTCCAGAAGCATCGTGTAATGCCCTTCCGCATTCAGCCGTTTTTCAAGGGCGTTCGACAGCGTGGATTTACCGGAGCCGGAAAGACCTGTAAACCAGATCGTCACCGGCTTCTGATTCATCTTCGCCGAACGGAAATCACGCGTGATGTCCGTTTCCTGCCAGATGATGTTGTCCGCGCGGTTTAAGCTGTGCCGGATCGTGCCGCAGGCCGAGGTCTGGAAGGTCACGCGGTCAATGAGTACAAAGCTTCCGAGCGTCTTATGATCGCGGAAGCTGTCAAACACAGCCTTTTCCGTCATGGACAGATGGCAATACGCAATTTCGTTCTTATAAACCGTCGTCGCGGGAATGTGCTCCCCGGTATTGACGTCGATCTTATAACGGATGTTCATGACCGTCGCCGGAAGGACCTTCGTCCCGATCTTCACATAGAAACTCCGGCCGACCGCCAGCGGCTCGTCATCCATCCACAGCATCGTGGCCGCGAACATGTTGCTGACCTTAAGCGACGTGTCCTTTACGATCACGCAGCCACGGGAAATATCGATCTCCCGGTTCAAACAGACCGTCACGGCCTGTCCCTTTTCGGCTGAATCCGCCTTCTTGTCCGTGATCAAAATCTCGGTCACTTCTGCCTTTTCCTTACTCGGCAGCACCGTGATCTCGTCGCCCTTTTGAATGGTTCCGCTCTCGATCTGGCCCTGGAAGCCGCGGAAGGTGTGATCCGGCCGGCAGACTCTCTGCACCGGCAGCACCAGGCCCTTTTCATCCTCTTCCGCCACGTCCACTGTTTCCAGATACTGAAGCAGCGATTTTCCAAGGAACCTGTCTTCCCTGTACCAAAGCATGTTTTCGGAGATCGTGGTCACATTGTCACCGACCGTCGCGGACACCGGGATCGTCACCACATTGGCAAGATCCAGTTCTTCCGCGAGCACCCGCACGGCGCGCTCGATCTCTTCGAAGCGGTACCGGTCAAAATGAATGAGGTCCATCTTGTTCACGGCAAATACAAAGTGCCGGATCCCCATCAGAGCGCAGATCCTGGCGTGGCGCCTGGTCTGCACCAAAATGCCTTTGCTTGCATCGATCAGGATCACGGCAAGCTCCGCAAAGGAAGCGCCCACCGCCATGTTTCTCGTATACTCCTCATGGCCCGGCGTGTCCGCGACGATGAAGCTGCGGTTGTCCGTCGTGAAATACCGATACGCCACATCGATCGTGATCCCCTCTTCCCGTTCCGCCATCAGGCCGTCCAGAAGCAGGGAGTAATCGATCCCGCCGCCGCTCGAACCGACCTTGCTGTCCAGCTCCAGCGAGCGTTCCTGATCCGTATATAAAAGTTTTGCGTCATAGAGCATATGCCCGATCAGAGTGGATTTTCCATCGTCCACGCTGCCGCAGGTAATGAATTTTAATAATCCTCGAACCATACGTTCCTCCTTAGTTTCCCCACGCCCTCTCGCACGGGCAGATCATTTCCTAGGGACACGCTTTCGCTCGTGGACGCTTGCGTACGTTACTAAGTTCCCGGCTCGCAAGCTCACCGGATCACTAAGTAACGCGCAGCGTCCAACGGTCCTACGGAAACAATCTACCCATGTTCGAGGGCTTATGTAATGGATTCCTTTAGCTCTTAAAAATATCCTTCTCTCTTCCTTCTCTCCATACTGCCCGCGGCTTCGTGGTCGATGACGCGGCTGGTGCGTTCGGAGGTGACGGCGCCAAGCGTTTCCTCCACGATCGCGTCCAGCGTGTCGGCATCAGAGACAACGCCGCCGGTCAGCGGATAGCAGCCGAGCGTACGGAAGCGCACCTTCTTCATTTCCGGCTTCTCACCGGGAAGGAGACGCATCCTGTCGTCGTCCACCATGATAATGTTGCCGTCCCGTTCCACGACCGGCCGTTCGGCCGCGAAGTATAAGGGAACGATCTCGATATTTTCCTGGCGGATATATTCCCAGATGTCCTGCTCGGTCCAGTTGGACAGCGGGAAAACGCGCATGCTTTCGCCCTTGTGGATCATGGTGTTGTATTCCTTCCACATCTCGGGCCGCTGTTTTTTCGGCTCCCAGGCCTGGGCCTCATTCCGGAAGGAAAAGATCCGCTCCTTCGCGCGGGATTTTTCCTCGTCCCGCCGGCCGCCGCCGAAGGCCGCCGTGAACTTATATTTCGCGAGCGCCTGTTTCAGCGCCTGTGTCTTCATGATGTCGGTGTAGGAGGAACCGTGGTCAAAGGGATTGATCCCCTGCTTCACGCCTTCCTCGTTCGTGTACACGATCATCTCCAGACCGTACTTTTTTGCCACCCGATCCCTGAATTCGATCATCTCCCGGAACTTCCAGGTCGTGTCGATATGCATAAAGGGAAAGGGGGGTTTTTCCGGGTAAAAGGCCTTCAACGCCAGATGCAGCATGACCGAGCTGTCTTTCCCGATGGAATAGAGCATCACCGGCTTCTCACATTCCGCTGCCACCTCCCGCATAATGTAGATCGCTTCCGCTTCCAATGCTTCCAGATGGTTCATTCTTCTCCTCCCCAAAGAAACTTTTGTAGATCTCACTTAATTAAGAATAACAAAAACGCCTTATAAATGCAAAAACATTTATAAAGCGTTTCGTGTGCGTTCTAACCTGCCGTCACGCTTCCTTGTTTTGAACCTCGTTCCATGCTAGTATTATCAGGTAGAGACTTGTGCCTTATTGGCGGGAGGAAATGATGAAAAAGATCGAGCCGGGGCCTACTGCGTGGATCATCATAATCACATCCGTAATCCTGATCGCAGCGAATCTGCTCCTGGGATCGGTGCTGGTAAGCAGCTCGCAAAAATCGATGACAACACTGATCCAAAACCGCATGCTGGATGTCTCCAAAACTGCCGCGGATATGCTGGACGGAGATGTTTTGGACACGCTGAAGGCGGAGGACAAGGGAACTAAACCCTACCAGGAGATCAACGATACCCTTGCGCATTTCCAGAACAACATCGAATTAAAATACATTTACTGCGTCCGCCAATCCGGAGAACATGAATTCACATTTACGGTGGATCCCACGATCGAAGATCCCGGAGAATTCGGAATGCCTGTGGTCCGGACAGACGCGCTGGAGCGGGCCGCAAAGGGTGAATCGGCAGTGGATGAAGAGCCTTATTCGGATGATTGGGGACGGTTTTACAGCGCCTACAGCCCGGTTTTCACCTCGGACGGCCGTGTAGGCGGGATCGTTGCGGTGGATTTTGACGCTGCCTGGTATGACGAGCAGATCAGCCAGCAGGCAAAAGCGATCTTAAGGAGCAGCCTGGTCGCGGTGGTGATCGCTATCCTTTTTGTACTCTTTGCCTCGTCCCGCTTCCGGAAGCAGATGAACACCATCACGCAGGACGTCGCGGACGCCGTGAAGGACATGGAAGAACTGTCGCAGGAATTCAAGCTCAATTCTTCAAGCCCTGAGAGCAGCGATCATTTCCATGAAGTGAAGGATCTGGGAGTAACGATCCGCCAGCTGAAGGAAGCGCTTCACAGCTATACCGAAAATCTCCATTCCGAAGCAAACAGTATGATCACCGCCCTGTCCTCGGATTACAGGGGCGTATATTATATCGATCTGGACCGGAAGGACGGCGTCTGCTATCAGCAGCACAACCGGATCGATAACGGCCTTCGGAAGGGAGCGCATTTCCCTTATCCCGAAACCGTGCAGAAGTATGCGGAGACTTATATCACGGAAGAATACCGTGAAGATTTCCTGAAGTTCATTGAACCGGAAGCGGTGAAGGCGGCGCTGGCCGGGGAACGGGTCATCGCTTTTCTTTACATGACCAGACAAAACGGTCAGGAGTCGTATGAAATGGTGAAGATGGCCGGCGTGCGGCATCCGGAGGAGCGGACCGACGGAAAGGTGCATGCCCTTGGCATGGGCTTTGCGGATGTGGATAAAGAGACCCGGAAAACCCTGGAGCAGAGCCGCGCCTTAAGCGATGCGCTTTCGGCGGCAGAGGCGGCAAACAAAGCCAAGACCGTCTTTTTCTCCAATATGAGCCATGAGATCCGGACCCCCATGAACGCCATCATCGGGCTGGACAGGATCGCGTTGAACGATGACACGCTTTCCGATACCACGCGGGAGTATCTGGAAAAGATCGGGTCCTCGGCAGACCACCTGCTGATGATCATCAACGATATTCTGGACATGTCCCGGATCGAAGCGGGGAGGATGGTGCTGCATGAAGAGGCCTTTTCTCTTGACGAACTTCTGGAACAGATCGATGTGATGATCAAGGGGCAGTGCAGCGAAAAAGGGCTGGCCTGGGACGCCCGGCATAAAAACAGCGGCGGCACTTTTGTCGGCGATGATACCAAGCTGAAGCAGGTGCTGATCAATATTCTCGGAAATTCCGTCAAGTTTACGCCCAAGGGCGGCAGTGTTTCCTTTACCTCCGAACGCACGGCGGAATACGAAAACAGCGCAGCCTTCCGCTTTGTGATGAAGGATACGGGGATCGGAATGAACCCGGAGTATCTGCCCAAGCTTTTTGAGCCCTTCAGCCAGGAGGATCCGAGTACAAAGACGAAATTCGGCAGCACCGGGCTGGGGATGTCCATTACAAAAAGCATCGTGGAAATGATGGACGGCGACATCACGGTCGAGAGCAAAAAGAACGAGGGCACGACCTTCACCGTGACCGTGACTCTTCTGAAAGCATCTTCCGAAGAGGAAGACGCAGTCCGAAAAGCCAAGTTGGCCGAGTCGGATGCGGGCGAAGAAAAGATCAGCCTTCAGGGGCTTCGGGTCTTACTTGCCGAGGATATTGCGATCAATACCGAGATTGCGAAGATGATCCTCTCCTCAGAGGGAATGGAAACCGAACACGCGCTGAACGGAAAAGAGGCCGTGGAAATGTATGAAAAGAATCCGCCCCATTATTATGATGCGATCCTGATGGATATGCGGATGCCGGAAATGGACGGGCTGGAAGCCACGCGCTTCATCCGGGCCATGGACAAGCTGGACGCGAAGACGATCCCGATCATCGCCCTGACCGCCAACGCGTTTCAGGAGGATGTGCAAAGGTCGCTGCAGGCCGGTCTGAATGCGCATCTTTCCAAGCCGATCGAACCCAATCTGCTGAAGGATACGCTGCGGGAACTGATCTTTTCTGCGTAAAAAACATCGCAGCCGGATCCATTCCCCCACGAATGCACTCAGAAGGAGAGATCGATCACTCTTCCTTCCTCGTCTATACCGATGTGCAGGATCTCGTATTTATCTTTAAACAGCTCACGGATCGTATTTCTCGCCTGCTCCGTTTGTTCCGCCGTCGGTGCTTTTATCGTACCGGCCGCCTGCGCGTACCGGATCAGGGAATCCGCGATAATATCACAGTAGTCAACAAGACGCTCCTGTGTATAAAAAAGATCCGTAAAGGCAGTGCTCGAATACATACGGCCTTTCTCTCCATGGATCCTTCGGAGATGGCGTTTCTTCAGGATCTCGCTCATTCCGGCCAGTTCTTCCCTGCCCAGCTGGATCATACCGGAAAGTGTGGCGTTCTTAGTCTCATATCCATGTGCCGTAAACTCTATGATCTCGCGAATGGTGCTTCCCAGCATGCGGATTTCCGTCCTGTCCTCTTCCTGTATCCTTTCAAGCCCTCCCGATTCTATAAAACGTTCAAGGCTGGAAACGATGTTCCCCGCGATCACGCCGATCTCTCCGAAAGCGGTACAGGAGTTGGTCAAAAGCATGATAAAGGCCGTGTCCTTTGTATCCGCCGTATTGGCGGAAAGCTTTGTGATATAGTTCTCGATCTGATCCCGGAACGAGCTGATCCGTTCCAACAGGATCCGGGTCGTATGGACCTTTTCGGGATCGTAAGCCACCATGGACTCCATGGCCTCCTCGACCGTTTCCGCCATCCGGACCACCGCCTTGTCGGTTTGGGATAACGCTATAGAAGAATTGGAGAGAAGGTTTTGATCCAGCATGGTGAGCACATTTTCCTGTGCACGTTTTTCCTCGTCGCTGTAGGGGATCGTCCGGTTTGCCATCGCGACAATGAGACTGCCGCCCGGGATCCAGAGACATGCGCCAAACACGTTGATCGCCGAATGCACGAAGGGGATGCCGATCGCTCCGACCGAACTGTCCAGGAAGGAAAAATGCAGCAGGGCATTCAATCCGTAGAACAGAAGCATGAACGGGATCACCTTCAGCAGGCTGTAATACAGATTCATCAGCGCCGTTCTCTTTCCGTTGTTTGAAGTGCCCAGAGAAGAGACCAGTGCCGTAATGCAGGTGCCCACCTGCGCTCCGCAGATCAGCGGGATCGCCATACCGAAATTAACGCCGACGGACAGAGCAAAGGCCTGTACGATACCGATCGTGGCATCCGAACTCTGGATCAGCATCGTAAACAGAACGGAAAACAGAAAGCCGATGAACGGATTCTGGAAGCTCATAAGCATGGATTGAAGCTCCGGAAGCTCCTTGAGCGGCGCAACCCCCTGGCTCATCAGGTTCATGCCGATCATCATGACCGAAAATCCCACCAGCGCGAAACCGATGCTTTTTACCTTCTCTTTCTTGGCAAACATGGTGATCAGGACGCCGATGATCGCCAGAAACGGTGCGAAAAAACTGGGTTTGGTGATCGTCATGAGGACAGATTCCCCGTCCAGCGCATTTAAGGACAGGAGCCATGCGGTCGCTGTCGATCCCAGCCCTCCGCCGATCAGGAGACCAATGGCCTGTTTCAGTTTAAGAATGCCTGAGTTGACCAGACCGACCGTAAGAACGGAAACTGCTGAGGAGGACTGTACTATAGCCGTAAGCCCTGTTCCGAACAAAAATCCGGTAAAGCGGTTCTTGGTCACCACGTGCAGCAGCCGGTCAAGGCCGCCTCCGGTCATTGAGGAAAGGGATTTGCTCATCGTGTTCATACCGAACAGAAACAGCGCCAGCCCTCCGATCATGGACGCCAGGACAGTAAGGATTTCCACTACACTCATTTTTCTTCTCCGAATGATTTGATTTATTCGCCAAAAATCTTTATTGAAAAGCAACAGGCTTTATGTATCATACACCATCTTTTAACAATATGTATACTTTTTTATAACAGCGTTTCGATATTTTTAGAAAGGAACGCAACGAAATTGACACGTCCCGGGGAAAGGGTGCTATAATAGAAAATAAATATTTCCTCAGAAAGGAGAAAAAAGAATGACGGCAATTTTTAAGCGCGTCAAGCTGAGTGTAAAGCAGATGGTCGCAGTGGTACTGTTCCTGCTGATCTCATCTGTCGCGCAGATGCTGATCCCCTCGCTGCTGTCACAAATGATCGACAAGGGGGTAACCGGCAGCAATGAGAAACTCATCATCGTGATCGCGATCGTGATGATCGCTCTTTCGATCCTGGCCTGTGTGATGAATGTGGTTTCCACAAACATATCGGCTTCTGTCACGACAAAGTTTTCGGCAGATATCCGGCGGGAGATCTTTTACAAGGTGCAGGGCTTTTCGGCGGCAGAGATCGATAAATTCGGTACGGCGTCTTTGATCACAAGAAGCACGTCCGATGTCACAACGATCCAGACCTTTATGTCCATGCTCCTGAAAATGGGGCTTCTGGCGCCGATGATGGCGGTGGTCGGCCTGATCCTTTCCGTTACGACAGCCGGAAAGATCTCTCTGGTGCTTGCGATCGCGATCCCGGTCATGGTTCTGGTCTCGGTCATCCTGATCGTCGGAGCGAGCCGGTATTCCGTCAGGCTGCGCAGCAAGATCGATCAGATCAATAAACTCTTCCTGGAGGCGCTGGAAGGCGTCCGCGTGATCCGCGCTTTCAACAAACAGCAGCATGAGATCGACCGCTTCGGGGCGACGAATGAGGAGACAGCGGAGATCTCCAGGAAAGCCAACAAGAAATCCGGTGAACTGGGTCCGGTGGTCAGCATGATGTTTGGTCTGACTTCGGTCGCGGTCATGGCTGTCGGCACGGGCTTTGTCCTTTTCCGCGGTCTGGAAGTCGGCGTCCTGGTGTCGGCCACCTCCTATATCAACCTCATCCTTCTTTCGATCATCATGATGGCATACGTGGTCAGCCTTTTTCCGGATGCCTATGCCTGCATGAAGCGGATCGGGGAAGTTCTGGAGACAGAGGTCTCTATTCAGGATCCCGAAAAGGAAGAACCGAAGCCGACCTGCAAGGGCACCGTGGAATTTCGGAATGTCACCTTCGCCTATCCGAACGCGGACGCGCCTGTAGTAAAGGGGATCAGTTTCAAATCCGGTCCCGGAGAGACCACGGCGATCATCGGGAGGACGGGCTGCGGCAAGTCCAGCATTGTAAAACTGATCCCGCGTCTTTATGATACACTGTTCGGCGATGTTCTGGTGGACGGGATCAATGTCAAAGAGTATAAGCTGGATCACCTCCGCAATCTGATCGGGTATGTGCCGCAGAAAAACGTGCTGTTCTCCGGCGATATCGCATCCAACCTGAATTTCGGAGATGAGAACGGAACCGAAAAGGAATGGGCGGAAGCGGTCCGGATCGCCTGCGCTGCGGAATTTGTAAATAAAAAGGACGGTGTTTATCATGCTGAAATAGCGCAGGGAGGCACCAATCTTTCCGGCGGCCAGCGGCAGAGAATGGCTATCGCGCGCGCCGTTATGAAAAAGGCGGAGATCTTCATCTTCGACGACAGCTTTTCCGCTCTTGACATGAAGACCGACCGTGAACTCCGGCAGAACCTGAAGGAGAGCATGGGCGACGCCACCATGATCGTGATCGCGCAAAGGGTCAATACGATCATGGATGCCACGCGGATCCTTGTTATTGACAACGGGGAAGTGGTCGGCATGGGCACGCATAAAGAGCTTCTGAAAAGTTGCCAGCTTTACCGCGAGATCGCAGAAATCCAGCTGGGAGAGGAGGAAGTCAGAAATGAACTGGAATGTGCTTAAACGTCTTCTTTCCTATTTGGGCAAATTCAAAGGGAAACTTGTGCTTGGGATCATTACCGCGATCATCGGAACGGTGTTCACGGTGCTTGCTCCGCTGATCCTCGGCGAGATCACAACGATCCTCTTTGCCGGCATCGCGGACGGACAGTGGCTCGTGACTTATGCAGCAGACGGGTCGGCAAACCCGGAAAGCGTCTGGGCATGGGCTTTGGGGCAGCCCGTCGGCAAGATCGGTTCCATCGTGTGGATCGTGAACGCTCTTGTTGTCATCTATCTTCTGGCCTGGATCTTTTCCATGGTCTCCAATGCGACGCTTGCCAAAGTCTCCGCTCTGGTGGTAAAGAGCCTCCGTTCGGATATCGATGAAAAGATGCACCGGATGAAGCTGAATTACTACGATACACGGACAAACGGGGAGATCCTTTCCGTGATCACGAACGACGTGGACGCGATCAATACAATGCTCGGAAAGAATCTCTACACGTTCATAACGCAGACGATCACGCTGGTCGGCATCCTGATCATGCTCCTTACGATCAGTCCCTGGCTGACGCTGATCGCGGCGGCGATGATCCCGGCGACGCTGCTCAGCACCGGCGCCGTGATGAAGGTCGGCGGAAAAAACTTTGCGGCGCAGCAGAAGCTTCTCGGGGATATGAACGGATATGTGGAGGAAATGTATGACGGTCAGAACGTGGTCGCTTCCTTCAATTACCAGAAAAAAGCGGTTGAAAAGTTCGACGCTCTGAACGGGGCGCTCCGGGAAAAAGCGAAAAAAGCAGAAAGCTATTCCGGCTCGATGATGCCTCTCACACAGATGGTCAACAACATCGGTTACGGGATCTCCGCGCTGGTCGGCTGTCTTTTTGCCCTCAGCGGAAAGATGACCATCGGTAATGTGCAGTCCGCGCTGCAGTACACCAAGAACTTCCAGCAGCCGTTTACAACCTTTTCCCAGATGGCAGGTCAGTTCGCTTCTGCCATGGCGGCGGGAGACCGGATCTTTGAACTTCTGGACGCGGAGGAAGAGATCCCGGATCCGGAAAACGGCAAGATCCCGCAGAAAACCGACGGAGCGGTCGAATTCAAGCATGTCCGGTTCGGTTATCTTCCGGATAAGCTTTTGATGACCGATGTGAATGTCCATGTGGAGCCGGGACAGAAGATCGCCATTGTCGGGCCCACCGGCGCCGGAAAGACGACGCTGATCAATCTGCTGATGCGATTCTATGAGATCAGCGGCGGAGAGATCTGGGTGGACGGTGTCAATACGAAGGAAATGACCCGGCACGAACTCCGGAAGCACTTCGGTATGGTACTCCAGGACACCTGGCTCTTTGAAGGAACGATCCATGATAATCTGGATTATTCCACCGAAAACGGAGCTACGGATGAAGAGATCGTCAATGCGGCCAAATCGGTCTGCGCGGATGCGTTTATCAAAACCATGCCGGACGGCTATAATATGATGCTCAGCAAGGGCGCAGAAAATATCTCACAGGGCCAGCGGCAGCTGCTTACGATCGCGAGAGCGATCATCGCGGATCCGGAGATCATGATTTTGGATGAAGCGACCAGTAACGTCGACGCCCATACGGAACAGGTGATCCAGGACGCGATGGCAACCCTGATGAAGGGGCGCACGAGCTTTGTGATCGCACACCGCCTCAGCACGATCCGGGACGCCAATGTGATCCTCTATATGGAAAACGGAGACATCAAGGAAGTCGGGGATCATGATACACTCATGAAGCTCGGCGGAAAATACGCAACGCTTTACAACAGCCAGTTCGGCTAAAGAAACGATGATTTATAGTAAGCGCAATATTTTATTGCGCTTACTATATCTAAGGCGCTCATTCACCGGTTCCTCCCGGCGAATGCGTCATGTATGTCATCATCCGCTCATACATTTCCTTCAGCCCTGTGGCCGGCTTCCAGCCCAGGGCCCGGAGCTTCCCTGTATCCAGATTCATGTGAAGCACCGGGGCGTAGCCGAACTTTTCCGCATCGATTTCTTCGATCCGAACGGAGATTTCTCCGTTCGCGCACTCCTTTGCCACCAGCTCCGCCATTTCATAGATGGAGCAATAGGTTTCTTCATTTGCCGCGTTATAGGCTTCTCCCGCTTCTCCATTCGAAAGGGCCACTAAGATCGCATCCGCCGCGTCCTCTGTAAAAAGATAGCTCCTCTTGGTTTCGCCCTTTGTCTTCAGGACGATATCCTTCTTTTCGATCGCACATCTTGCGAACTCCGCGAACACCCTGCCGTCGTCATACTTCACTCCGGGTCCGAAGGTCTGAGTGAGGCGAAGGACCATTGCCGGGACCTTATATTCGGAAGCATAGGCCGCGCATAACACCTCGCACAGCCGCTTCCCTTCGGGATAGCTGGATCTCGGCTTCATTGTGTTGAGGTCGGTGCCGTGAAGCTCCGTGATCTTTTCGTCTGTTTCGGGCGCCCCGTACACCTCCATCGTGGACAAAAAGATAAAGGCGGATACCGCTTTTTCCTTTGCCAGCTCGAGCATGTTCTTGACCCCGGCATACGCCGTTTCAATGACCTCCACAGGACTTTCAATAAAAGCTTTGCTCCCTGTCTCCGCTGCTCCGTGGATGATGAAATCAATTTCTTCCGCTATGGGAAGCGGGTTTCTGACGTCTCCCTCGATCCAGCGGATCCGCCCGGCTCCTTCAAGATCGGCAAAAATCTTCTCTGCGTTGTCTTTATTTCTCGTGAGCGCCAGGATCGTTTTCGGCTGTTCCTCTATGGTCAGCAGCCGCCGGATCAGAGCCTGTCCGATGAGGCCTGTTGCTCCGGTAATAAGAATGGTTTTATTCTCCATAGATCTGGGCATTTTCCCGTTCCTCCAAAATTGCGCGCATGATGTAGAAATCCTCCGGCGTCGTGATCTTGATGTTTTCGGAAGGCCCATCCACCATCACGAGTGGGAAGTTATAATACTGCATCATCGTGCAGGTATCGATAAAGTCAGTAATTCCGTCTGCAAGCGCCTTTTCATGGATAGAAAGCACGTCCTTTAAGTGAAAGCTCTGCGGGGCCTTTGCCACTCTTGATTTTTCACGGGTCGGCACCTGCTCGATCCTGTTCTCCTGATCCACGACGACGATCGTCTCGGTCACAAGGCCGCTTGTTACGGCAGACCCTTTCTCCCGGACGCACTCGATATTTTTATGAAGAAGCTCCGGCGTGATCAAAGGCCGCACCCCGTCATGGATCAAAACCACGGCCTCTTCTTCCCCGGCCACTTCTTTCGCCGCAAGAAGGCCCTGGTAGATAGAAAGCTGGCCGGTTTCGCCGCCCGGCACGATCTTTCTCACCTTCTCGATCCGGAACTGATAAATAAGATCCTTAAGATACGGGATCCAGTCCTCGATGCAGGCGATCACCACATCATCGATCTCATCGCATTTCTCAAAGTGCTCCAGCGTATAGATGATGATCGGCCGGTGAAAGACCTCCAGAAACTGCTTCGGCAGATCCTTTGTATGCATCCTTTTCCCGGCACCGCCGGCAAAGATCACTCCTATGTTTTTCATCTGATCTCCTTCCCGTGGGAGAAAGCGCCTACGCTTTCTGCACAAAAAAAATGATAACACCCGTCAAATCGAGACACAATACTTTTTTAATGTCCCAAGAGTTGATATAGATATTCTCTTCTTTTATAATAGTTTTCAGTGGGGCAATCGGGCTCTTCCCCTGCAAAGGAGAATCATATGAAAACGCTGTACATCCACATGGGCATGCCAAAGACCGGAACGTCTGCGATACAGAATTTCCTAAACAAGAATCAGGACGACCTGTATCAGCTGGGATATATTTACCGATATATGCCTTTTCATGACTATAAAAAGAACTATACGCGCGTGGTCAAAACACGAAACGGCTACTTCCTTCACGGCTGGAGAAAAGACTTTGAAGACTATGATCAGGCGGAAAACGAGAGGCGGCTTGATGAAGGGCTTCATATCCTGAATCAGTGGTTTCGTGAAAAAGATAACATCATCCTGACCGACGAATCCATATTCGGCTTTCTGCAAAAATGGGATTTCATGGACCGCGTAAAAAAGTTCGCCGATGAGAACGGCATCATGGTGAAGCCGATCATCTTTCTGCGCCGCCAGGACGAGTCGGTGAGCTCCCTTTACCGCCAGATGGTAAAGGTTTCCATGAAAAAGCAGGAATCCTATACCGACTACATGAAGATGAAAAAGGATAAAGAGCGGTATGATTATAATATCCCGCTTTTCTATCTGCGGGATCTTTTCGGCACTGAGCAGGTAAAGGTCATTGTCTATGAGCCTGCGCAATGGAAAAAGGAAGGGACAAATATCTTTCACTATTTCTTCCGGTCGATCGATCTGCCGGAGGATAACGGTCTTAAACTGCCCGGGAAGTCCGTAAATCCCAGCATCTCCCATAATGTCTGTGAGATCAAGCGGCTGATCAACCATATCGATCCCGAGGTATCAAAGGAAAACCGGATCGAGGTCAATAACCTCTTCCGCGACGCCTGCGACCAATGCTCGATCTATTCGCCGGATCCCGAAAAACTGAACTTCTGTACGCAGGAAGAAAGCCGCGCCTACATGAACTCTTTTGCGGATTCCAACCGCCAGGTGGCGCAGGAATTTTTCCATCGGGACAAGCTGTTTTCCGAGGAGATCTCGGACTACCGTATGTGGGAGCGGGACAACCCGCAGATGCTTCCCGACGTGATCCTGTACTTCGGGCTGGTCACCTCAAGCATCTATGAAAAGCTTCTGGACCAGCAGAGAAAGCTGGACCGTATCCGCAGATGGTTCCCGTCATACTGGTTTCAGAAACTGAAGAGGTTAATAAAGAGGATAAAAAATCGATGAAGACACTTTATATACATATCGGCATGCCGAAAACAGGGACTACCGCCCTTCAGAAATTTCTGGAGCTGAACGCGGAATTTCTCTACGAGAAAGGCTTTATTTTCCGTCCTCTTCCTTTTCATGATTACGGAACCGATACACATGTGGTCCCCCCGAGAAGGAACGGCTTCTTTCTTCACGGGCAGAAAAATGCCGACACAGCCGGTGAGCAGCAGAACATTGCCCGTCTGGAGCAGGGGCTTTCGCTGATTGAAAAATGGTTTGAAGAAAAAGACAATGTCCTGCTTACCGATGAGGCGATCTACGGCCAGCTCGGGAAATGGGATTTCTGCGAGCGGATCCGTGATTTCGCCAGGGCGAAGGGGATTGAACCGCGCATCGTGGTCTATTTAAGACGGCAGGAGGAATTCATGGATTCCTTCTATCGGCAGAGAGTGAAAGGTACACCGCTGACGAAGACCATGTCGGAATTCGTTGCCGAAGACCAGTCTCATCTGGATTACGAAAAACCTCTCCGCTATCTGGAATCCGTATTCGGAAAAGAACGCATCCTGGCAAGGATCTATGATCCCGGGAAATGGAAGGAGGAAGGCTCCTCCGTCTATCAGGATTTTTTTGAAGTGCTGGGTATTTCTTATGAACCTGAAATGAAATTCCCGGATGAGATCTTCAACCCGAGCCTTTCCCATGCGGCTTGCGAGCTCAAACGGCTGATGAATTATGAAGAAGGCACCCTGCCCCCAGATATGCGGCTGGACGCCAACCTTCTGTTTCGGCATGCCGCGGAATTTGACACTTCGATCCTTCCGGATCAGAAAAAATACAGTTTCCTTTCAGATGAAGAGGAACAGAAACTCAAAGACCGGGTCAAAGATTCGGATGCCTGGGTGGCGCAGACCTTCTTTGGCAGAAACGAACTTTTTCCGGATCCCGGGAACGCAGACCGCAATGTTTTCGACTCATCCTCGCCGGAATTTACGGAAAACACGATCCTTTACCTCGGCTACGTCACGGCCAAGCTCTATGAGCGCTATCTGGATCAGCAGCGGCGGCTGGACAGCTTACGCCGCTGGAATCCGTTTTACTGGATCGCAAAGGTATTTCGAAAGCTGAAGGCGAGGAAAAAGAAGGACTAAGCTTCTTCTCTAAGGATTTTGATTGTGCGCTCCAACCCTTCTTCGATCGAATAGAAAGCTTCAAACCCAAGCGCGCGCAGCTTGCTTCCATCCAAAAGCGCCTTTGTGGCTTTTGAATACCCGGCCTGTTCCGGCGCCTCCGAAAGATCCATGATCATCCTGGTTCCCGCGAGGGCTGC
>JAEEGH010011896.1_pt1 | contig 19656 bp, 15 predicted proteins | sample 9134181 | NCBI WGS metagenome assembly JAEEGH01 (sample SAMN16246544, study PRJNA631951) | gut metagenome | biome: gut microbiome; feature: rumen; material: DP-attached | host: Bos | place: Iran: Karaj | collected 2018-10 | reverse complement strand
CGAGGAGCTTCTGCACGCCAATGTTCTTGTGGGCGGAACCCATGAACACCGGGGTGATGTCGAGGCGGATGGTGGCTTCGCGGATGGTCTTCTTGATGAGGGCCTTGTCGATTTCGTCGACGCCGTAGATGCCTTCCATGGCCTTTTCCATGATTTCGTCGTTGTAGTCGGCGCAGCAGTCGATGAGCTTGGTGCGGTATTCGTTAGCCTGGTCGACGAGTTCGGCCGGGATTTCCTTTTCGATCATGTCGTCGCCGTTGGCGCCTTCGAAGTAGTAGGCCTTCATTTCGACGAGGTCGACCACGCCCTTCAGTTGGTCTTCGAGACCTATAGGAATCTGCATCACGCAGGGCTTGTGGTTGAGCTTTTCGCGGAGCATTTCGGCAACGCGGAGCGGGTTTGCACCGGAGCGGTCGCACTTGTTCACGAACACGACGCGCGGCACATGGTAGCGCTTCATCTGGCGGTCAACGGTAATAGACTGGGACTGGACACCTTCCACGCCGGTCAGAACGAGGATAGCACCGTCCAACACGCGGAGAGAACGTTCCACTTCGATAGTGAAGTCCACGTGCCCCGGGGTATCGATGATGTTGATGGAGTCCTGTTCACCGCTCTTGGTGTGGGTCCAGTTTGCGAACGTAGCGGCAGACTGAATCGTGATGCCGCGTTCGCGTTCAAGTTCCATGGAGTCCATCGTGGCACCGACGCCGTCCTTGCCACGGACTTCGTGAATAGCGTGAATGCGCTTTGTGAAGTAGAGAATACGTTCGGTAAGGGTTGTCTTACCGGAGTCGATGTGTGCAGAAATACCAATATTTCTGTGCTTTTCAATGTTTTTCATATTTTATTCCACTGATGGAGTTGATGTTATTGAATGTTGCGCCCAAAAATAGAAAAAAATCGGGGCTGGCTCAAGGGCGGTTTTTCTTTTGATTGAACAAAACGGGTCGAAAAAGACTAGTTTTTGCGCTTTTTCACAATTGAATAGACTAAAAAGCCTGATATAACGGCAATCGAGAGCCAAACAGTATAGAATAAGGGCGACATCCAAGGGCCAAAATTCATGAAATACCGCTGGGCGACACCATAATAATCGTTTGTGGCCAATGCTTCGGCAGTCCCTTCGACGTTAATCGGTATATAAAAATGGCTGAGCACGAGTTGCAGGGCTATTAACGATGTAGCCGCTTTTGCATCCAGATTTGCCTTGTCGAGAACGCATCCGAGCGGCACGAGAATCATTGGGAGAAGCGGGATGACGTGCCTTGCTTCGCTGTCTGAAGCAAAGAAGAGGAACGCGAGGAAGGCAAGCGCGTAACCGGCGCTGCGGTTGAAAATGTCTCTTGCAAAATCACGGAAATAAAAGAGGGCGAGTAACGGCAAAATCCCGAAGTAGCAGACATGCGCGGCTGGGGTAATGAGCGGGTACTTGAGTGGGCGTAGAAGCGTCTGGAGGAGGAACGCGACTTCGTTGAAGTAGAATTCGTCGTTGGTGTGGGCTTTCAGGAAAATCGAAATCGCGGCAAAGGGGAGGGCCACGATGATTGCCTTTTTCCAGATGGACTGGCGGAAAAATTCGCGGATGTAGGTGAGCGGACTGTAAAAATGGAAGTCGCAGCTCCGTAAGGCGAAATAGAGGAACGCTCCCCAGGTGATGGCGCTTGCGAGGATTAGCGGGGGCGATGCCTTGCAGAAAAGCATGCTTTCGAGAAGTGGTTGCTTGTGAAGCAGGTAGAGCGTCGCGACCGCCCCGACAGACATCAGCGGGAACGCAATGGCAATGGCTTTGCCCGTGTGGACGTTTAGACGCCTGGCCGTTTGTGGGAACGGGTCCTTGAAAAAGTACAGGAGCCAAATCATGTATGTAATCGTCGGCCACGTGGGAATTCCCAAGAACGAAACTAGGAGTGAGCGTGTAAACTTGCCGCACTGCAAATAGTAAAAAGAAACGAGGAAAATCGTGATGGCAAAAGCGTCCGTTTGGAACGGTTCATAACCGCAGTTCTTGAGGACGAAGTAATTGAAAAAGAAACACGCGAAAATGATGGCAGAAGTCGTCTTTTTCCAGGCGCAAAGCTTTATAAGCTTGAAAAAGAACACCAACTGGATGGCGAAATTTGTAAAATGGAGCACGTTCATCGAGAGCATTAAGTTTGAATGTGTCGCCTCGATGTTAAAAAGCGAAAAGAACAAGTTTATCAGGAAGAACGGGAAAATGCGGAAAATACGGAAACTGTCGTACCCCGTAGTCCAGAAGTCCGTAGAAAAATTCTGCGCAACGCTGTAGTAGAATGCGCCGTCGTAGCCTGCGCCATCGTTTAGCGGAGTCCGTTCACCGATGAAGGACAACGTAAACAAAAAAAGGAGCGTCAGCGTGAGGAGCCCGAAAACTCCATGTTGCTTGAAAAACTCCTTGATTTTAGGGGCGGTGGTCACTATATCGTTTCGTCTTTTTTGAAATCGGTATCTTCATCGTCGGATTCCGGTTCCTTGTCGATGGAATTCTCGACGAGTTCAGGCTTTTCCATGCCTTCCAGTGCCTTGAAGTACGACATGGCTGTCTTGCCAACCTCCATCGTATCAAAGTACGTGTAGGCCCCGTTGCCGATAGCGCCAATGGCGGGGATGGCGCGGAGCGCAATGCGACCGAGGAAGTTCGTGGAGACCTTGACACCTATTTTCTGGAGCAATTTCTGGAGTGCCGAAAGCGAAAGCTTCTGCACGACAATGCGGCTACCCGTGCGGACTGCGACATCGCGAAGGAGCGAAGCCGCGCTGTGGCGGAACAAACACCAGACCATCGCCTCCCGCGAGAGCATGGCGAACTTGCCGTAAGTGCATGCGACATCGGAGACGAGCTGTGCCTGGATGCGCCAAACTGCGGCAATATCCGGAATGGACGTCAGGACACCGGTGAAACCTGCCGGAATGGAAAGCGAAGTGCTTACCGTGGCCGCCTTGAGGGCCGCCTGCTTGATCAATGTTTCAGCCCTTTTGTCGGGATTCCCGTTGGGGCAAAGAAGGGAGTCCGGAATATCCGTAATCAGGTTGAATATGATGGAATAGACCATCTCCTGGATGGAATCTTCTTTCTTGTCTTTGTATTCTTTAAAATTCAACATGGACGCGCCTCCTTTATCTCCTATTTCAAAAACATTTTAATAAATCCAGCGACGCTTTGGGGAACCCTGTACTGAAAATTGCTTTTTTCTAGCCACATTTTGACGAGTTCGTCAACCCAGAGACGGTCGGATGCTACATTCAATATGACAATTTCGGTATCGTCTCCTCTTTCGACAAGCCTGTAGTTCGCATGGAACGAAATGGGGGAGCTCTCGCCGTGGGGGAGAACCGTCAAGTCCATTGTCTGCTTTTTCGCATTGACGTTGAAATTCACGTTGTTTAAAATCTTCTGAAGTTGTTCGTCCATATAAGATACCTTCCGTGAACTGCTAGAACAGGATTTTCGCGAATAGCCCGGCGCCTCTGGGGAGCGTCTTTCTGATGGAGTGGCCCTTGAACCACCATGCGGCGATGACGCTTATCATTTCTCTTTTGCAATCTACTTTGTTTATAACAATCTCCGTCCCCTGTTCGGAATCTTCGAAGATGTAGTGGGCGTAGAGCGTGGTCGGCTCCGTCTCGCCATGCAACAGTATGTCGATGGTCGCTACGTTTTCTTGCGAGTCGATGTCAACGTTCTCGATTTCACCGAACCTGTTGATGAAATCGTTCCGCTGGAAAAATAACTTTATTGCTTTGTCTCGTGCGTTGCTGAGGAAGGACATTGGTCGGGGGCTAGTTGTTAAGTTTTTCCTTTAATATACAATTTTTCGATTACGCCTTGTAAGAATTCCGTTGATTCTATCCAAATACAAAAAGGCGTGCATCGCTGCACGCCATGAATTTTAATGAAGTCTAAGTTTTTTATTTTGTTACTTTATATGCTCTGTTGCCAATGATGACGAGGAAGTTGCCTCTGCTGTTGATGCGGACTTCCTGCATTGCGGAGCTTGTCCTGGAACTTGCCAACACGCGACCGTTGAGGTCGGTGACGGCGAACTTGCTGCCGACCGGGGCGTTCTCGATAACGATAGAGCTGTTGGTGGACCAAACTCTAACGTTGCTGTTGAATCTTAAGGACGTTCTGATGACATACGTAGAATCCTTCAAAGAGTCGTTTTTCAGAGTATCGTTTTTCAAGGTATCGTTTTTCAAAGTGTCGTTCTTGGCTGCGGCACCAGAAATCTTGACTTCGTAAAGTTTGCAAGATTCAAAGGAGTGAATGGTTGTTTCCTTGTCGTAGGTGACGCCGTTGTATTCGTTGCCGTCAACAGTCTTCTTTTCGATGGTTGGCTTCGGCTTCCAAATCTTGAAGGTGCCGCTGAGGTGGAGCATGGCGAGGTAATGTACCAAGCCGTCGTAGTAGCGGTACTGACCGGTCATGAACTCTGTGTCCCAAGCGTTCTGGAGGTTCTTCTTGATTTTTTCTTCGGAACCTGCGGTGCTTCTCAGAGCGATGGCAGCAACGGCGTTTGCGCCGGCTTCGCCCTGAGTGTACTGTTCCTGCGGATTAGAGCCGTCCCAGTTGAAACGTGCGTGCTTGTAGCCGTCCTTTTCGAAGAAATCGATAATTCTTTTTGCCATTTCGATTTCTCTAGTGGAGTCTGCGCCGAAAAGGTAGTAGTCCATGCCGAAGTTCATAGCGCTACGCATGGCGTCGTACATGTACTTTGTCGAATTCTGGTTGTAAGAATAGGACTGCGGCTGACCATTGAAGGCGCTGTAGTCAGCGAACAAGCCGGACTTAGTGTTGGAGGACTTGTAGAGGTGATCGCGTGCGGCGGTCACAGCCTTCTTCCACTTGTCGGTATCCTTTTCTGCCCAGCGGGAGAAGAGTTCCAAGTAGGCGGGCAAGTCATAGGACGGGTCAGAGAAATCGTTTCCGCTACCGAGAGGCTGGAATACGATAATGTAGTTGCCTTGGTTGAAGAGCTTGTGACCTGGGTTGTTCCACATCTTGTCCATGATGTACAAGGCGTCTTTTCTGTACTGTTCGTTGTCCCAGCGGTTTGCAGCAAACAGGAGAGACATCATGAAGTACATTTCACCGTCTGGTGCGCAGTTGTCGTCGCCGCCGGTACCGCTGTCGTTACGCTGCCATGCAAAGTAACCGTCCCAGTCGCCACCCTTGTGCCACATATGATTCTTGGCCCAGTTCCAGAGCTTGTCGAATTCTTCTTTGTGGTCGGTCTGCACAGCAATCATCATGCCGTAAGACATACCTTCGGAGCGCACGTCGTTGTTGTTGATGTCCTTGATGTAGGCTTCGTTGCCCTTGTCGAAATAGACCTTGGAATTGTTGTCACCCTTAAAATAGTGGTTCCACATGTCATCCATCTTGGTCTGGATTTCTTCATCGGTCTTGCCTAAGAAGGTTTTGAATGGACTTTCGTAGTTACCGGTGTAGTATGCACCATTTAACTGAGAACCATCTTTTTCGCAGTCCGGGCCGTAATAGGCGCCGTTTTTGTCAAAGAAATTGCCTGCGAATGTTTTTGCGTCTGCTGCGGAAGCCATGGAGGCTCCGAACAGCAACGCGAGAGAGAATGCGGTTAGTTTTGTCTTGTTCATGCTACCAATATTGCTTTTTTTTTGTGTTTTGGTAAGGTTTTTGTAAAAATACCATTGTAAAGTATTACATCAAAAACATGTGCTAATGGAAAAAAAATGCCTCCCGACTGTTGAGACGGGAGGCTCTTTGATGGTTACTGAAAATTACATTATTACTTTATACGCTCTGTCGCCGATGACTACGAGCATGACACCTTTGTTGCGAATGCGTATTTCTTGAGACTGTGAATTTGTCAAAGATTTTGCGAGTACGCGTCCGTTGAGGTCCGTGATTGCGAACTTGCTGCCCACCGGAGCGTTTTCGATGACGATGGAATTGCTGGTCGCTCTCACTTTTACAAGGTTGCTTATTCTTGTCAATGTGCGAATGGCATCAGAGGTGTCCTTGACTGTTGTGTCCTGTTTCAGTTCGGGTTTGACTGTCAATTCGTAGAGTTTGCAAGATTCGAATGCGTGGAATGTGGTGTCCTTTTCGTATTTCACACCGTTGTATTCGTTTGCTGTTATAGTCTTTTTCTCGACTTGTGGCTTAGGCTTCCAGATCTTAAAGTTGCCGGTGAGGTGGAGCATGGCAAGGTAATGGACTAGGCCGTCATAGTAGCGCTGGCTACCCACAATGGGTTTGGAGTCCCAGGCCTTCTGCAAGACTTTCTTGACTAAATCCTTGTAGTCATTTTCTTCGAGCAACGCGTAGGTCGCCACGGCGTTTGCACCGGCTTGCCCGATGGTGAATGAGCCGTATCCGTTAGTACCGTCCCAGTTGAAGTGGCCATGCTGGTAGTTGTCTTTTTCGAAGAAGTCGGTGATAACTTTGGCAATTTTCGTCTGGCGCTCCATATCCACGCCGAACAGGTAGCTGTCCATGCCGTAGTTCATGGGACAACGGATGGCGTCGAACGCATACTTCGTGGAATTGTCGCTAAATGCGTAGTGCGGCGTTCCATCAAAGTTGCTGTAGTCGCTGCACAGACCCGATTTGGGGTTAGCGGAGTTGTAAATGTGGTCGCGGGTGGCTTTTGTCGCCTTCTGCCATTTATCCTTGTTGGTATCGGACCAGCGACTGAACAAATCGACGAATGCAGGCAGGCTGTAGGAGGCATCGCCCCAAGTGTTGTTGCCGTCTGTCGGTTGGAATGTAGCGATGAAATCTCTTTCGCTGTACAGGGAGCCGCCATTGCCTTTCCAGCATGCTTTCAGAATTGTTTGCGCGTCTTTCATGTAGCCTTCGTCGTTCCAGCGGTGAGCCGCGAACAAGAGCGACATCATGAAGTAGATTTCGCCGTCGGGGGCGTTTCCTTGGTCGCGGGTAGAACCGTCGCGGTTCGCCTGCCAAGAAAAGTAGCCGTTGCCACCTCTAGCGGGGTCATGCCACAAATGGCTTTTGGCCCAATTCCAGAGCTTTTTAAATTCATCTTTGTGGTTGGTCTGCACGGCAATCATCATGCCATAACTCATGCCTTCGGAACGGATATCGTTGTTGTTGATATCGACAATGTAGCCACCATCGCGGTCTTCGTAATACACAGTCTTATCATTCTGGCCGCCAAAATAGTGGTTCCAGAGTTCGTCAAGCTTGTCCTGGATATCCTTATCTGTCTTACCCAGGATGGTCTTGAACGGGCTGGTGTAATCGCCAGTGTAGTAGGCACCAGTCGATTGGGAACCGTCTTTTTCGCAATCCGGACCGTAGTAGGAATTCTTCTCGTCAAAGAAGGTTCCTGTGTATATTTTGGAGTCGGCTGCTGTGGCTGCAGACGCACTCAGCAACAAAGCGAGAGAGAATGCAGATAGTTTTGTTGTGTTCATGTCAACAAAAATATCGGCTTTTTTGAGGGGGAGTTATGTCTTCCTAAAAAAAATATTGTAAAGCCTTACATCAAAAAAAAGAAACACCCCAGGGGCAGTATCTGAGGTGCTCTAATAATCAATGTTTTCGAACTTGTAGTTTTGTTAGCGCGGGAGTGTCAAAATGTCGATGCCGTCCTTAGTTTTTACGACGGTATGTTCCCACTGGGCACTGAGGCTTCCGTCACGGGTCACGGCGGTCCAGCCGTCCCTGAGAGTCTTGGTGCCAGGGCGGCCGACATTGATCATCGGTTCGACGGTGAACACGTTGCCGACTTCGATGAACGGGCAGCGTTCGTAGTTGCGGAAGTGATAGACGGTTGGTTCTTCGTGGAAGCCACGGCCGATGCCGTGTCCGCAGTAGTCTTCGACGACGCTGAAGCCGTGTTCGTCGGCGATGTCCTGGATGGCGCAGCCGATGTCATTCCAGTGAGCGCCTTGTTCGCCGGCAGCGCGGATGCCTTCTTCCATGCAGAACTTGGCGGTATCGACGAGTTCGCGGGCAATGTCCGAAACTTTGCCTACGCAGAACATGGCGGAGGTATCGCCGTGGTAGCCGGAGAGGATTGTCGTGATGTCGATGTTCACGATGTCGCCATCCTTGAGGATGGTGTTCGCGTTCGGGATGCCGTGGCAGACAACTTCGTTGAGGCTGATGCAGGCGTAGCGCGGATAGCCGTGGTAGCCCATACAGGCGGAGATGCCCTTGTGCTGGCGAGTGTAGTCGCCGATGAATTCATCGATTTCGAGCGTGGAGACGCCGGGCTTGCACATTTCTCCCGCGCGGATCAGCGTTTCGGCAGCGAGAGCGCCGGCGTCGCGGATCAATTCGATTTCTTTTGCGGATTTTACTTTGATTTTAGCCATTTTTAGGGATTGAGCTCGCGCTTCGCGCTTTGGGGTCTGAGGTCGCTCGCGTTGCTCGCTTTGAGGTTAATTCTTAGTGATTAGTGGTTGGTGGTTAGTGGTTAGGAATTTTTCCTGTTTACTAACCACTGTTTACTGCCTACTTTTTCCATGCAAATTTATCTAACAAGTACGCTAACAGCATTTGGTCGTCGGTGGTGCCGTTCGCAAGGTCCTTTACGAGTGGGAGCATGCGGCTGATGCGTTCCGTTGCCTTCTGGCCACCGAAGTGCTTGCGGACTTCTTCGAGGCGGACTCGGGTGCGTTCGCTTACCTTCTTCGCAATGTCTTCGTTCGTCAGCGGATCCATCTTGATGAAGTTGATGCCGAAATCGACTGCCGTCTGGCGGAGTTCGATTTCTTCGACCGGCGTAATGAGCGAGATGCAGAGGCCGCTACGGCCTGCACGTGCGGTACGTCCGCTGCGATGCACATAGACTTCGTGGTCGGCGGGGTGGTCATAGACGAGAACGTGCGTCACGTGATCGACGTCGATGCCGCGTGCGGCAACATCGGTGCAGATGAGAATCTTGAGTTTCTTGTCGCGGAAGGCGTTGAGCGTCTTTTCGCGGAGGCTCTGGGCCACATCGCCACTGAGGGCACCGACTTCAAAACCGTAACCGGAAAGCACTTGTTCGAGGTAGCTCACGTCGCGCTTGTAGTTGCAGAAAATCATGCAGCTTTCGGGATTGTAGTATTCCAGAACCTTGATGGTCATGGAATCCTTTTCCATCACGTCACAAGTGTAATAGCGATGTTCAAGGTTGTTTGCAATGACCTTGTCGTAGCTGAGCGAAAGGAATTCGGCACTCGGACGCTGGAATTCGCGAGCAAGACTCTTGACCGTCTGCGGAATCGTCGCACTGTACATCGTGCAAGAGATGGCCTTCGGCAAGTACTTGCGGATTTTCTGCATGTCGGGGTAGAATCCCATCGAAAGCATTTCGTCGGCTTCGTCAAGCACGAGGTCTCGGATGGAGAGCAAATCGACATTGCCGCGCTGGATGTGGTCCATGAGGCGGCCCGGAGTAGCGACGATGACATGGACACCTGTGCGGAGCGCCTTGATTTGCGGTTCGTAGTTCACGCCGCCAAAAATCGCAACGGACTTGATGCCTGTACCTTTCGAGAGTTTTTCAAATTCTTCTTGCACCTGGATGCAGAGTTCTCGCGTCGGCACAAGGATAAGCGCCTGCGGGTACGGATGGTCACGGACGATGACCTGCAAAAGCGGAAGCGCGTATGCACCGGTCTTTCCCGAACCGGTCTTCGATTGCACGAGCATATCGCGGGCGGCGAGCATGTAAGGGATGGACTTGCGCTGGACGGGCATGAGTTCAGTCCAGCCGTGCTCCCGGAGAATGGCCTTCTGCTCTTCGGGAAGCATGTCGAAAGTATAATCAGGGAGCTTATTCTTGGGCTCGATAATTTTGACAGGCGTTAAAAACGGATTGACTCTTTCTTTCGATTCTTCTTTAATGTCTTCACTCATAGTGAGCGCAAATTTAGAAATTAGACGAGAGACGATAAATGCGTAAGGCGAACATCGCGGCAAAAAACTTGTTTTTTGACATGATTGAGCCTAGCATTTAGCACTTGTGCAAAGACGAGAGAAATAAAGCCAAATCAGAGAAGATGCAAGAGAGTTGTGAGAAACGAGTCTAGAGCAACCCATAACCCGATTCATTGGCCAACAACCAACTACTATGAACCAATAACTATTTATATTTATTTACATGATTGAAAAACTTATTGATTCTTTAAATAATGTCTTGTTGGGGAAGCAGGAGCAAGTTGAAATGCTTGTGATGGCACTCCTTGCAGATGGCCACGTGCTAATCGAAGATGTTCCAGGAACAGGCAAGACGACAATTGCGAAAGCTCTTGCCGCAGCAATCGGGGCTGACTTTGCACGAATCCAATTTACGCCGGACCTACTCCCGGCAGATGTCACGGGCGGTGCCGTATTCAAGGCGAATACGGGCGATTTTGAAATCCGCAAGGGACCCGTTTTTACGCAGGTCTTGCTCGCGGACGAAATCAACCGCGCATCTCCGCGAACGCAGAGTGCACTGTTAGAAGCGATGGAAGAACGTCAAGTCTCGCTGGAGGGTGAACGCCATGCGCTACCGAAATTGTTCATGGTGCTTGCGACGGAAAACCCTGTGGAATTTCACGGCGTTTTTCCGCTGCCCGAAGCGCAGATGGACCGATTCCTGGTGCGGCTTTCGCTAGGGTATCCGACAGCGGAAACGGAACTCGGCATTTTGCGTGCCCACCGCGACGGACGACCGCTTGACACGCTCAAGGCGGTGACGACTCCAGATGAAGTTATTGCGGCTCGGAATGTTGTCCGCAAAATTCACATCGACGAATCACTTGAAACGTATGTAGTATCGCTTGTGCAAGCGACTCGCACAAATCCCGCGGTTCGTTTGGCGGCAAGCCCGCGTGCAGGAATCAACCTCATCAAGATGGCACAAGCGTGCGCGTATGTCGCAGGCCGCGATTTCGTGAATCCCGATGATATTCAGCATGTGTTCTATCCCGTCATGGAACACCGCGTGTTCGCCAAGGACAGCAATACGCCCGGAGCTTCAAGACAAATTCTGGAGGGAATACTGAAACAGGTGAAAGTGCCGAAGTAAATGAGGTCTCGAGGAATGAATCGGCAAGTTAAGCAATTGAGCTATGAGCACGGAGCTAAAGCTCCTCTGGGGTCGCTTCGCTTTGAGGCCTATAGTATCAATAGCTGCACTCAGCCTTGTGCTCCTGCGAACAATCGCCCGCAACGCTTGTTTTACAAAATTTATGGCTTTTCTAATTACAATAACCTCATACCTCAAAGCACCCCTAGGGTGCGACCCCATACCCCATAACTACTTCCTACCGCCTACTTCCTACTGTCAACTGCCATGCATTTCTTCCACTGGATCATAAGCGTCATTCCTCGTAGTCCCAAACGCAAGGGACTCTTGATGCGTTTGTACTACCTTTGGCAAGAAGGCTTTACGCAAGTCGGGCACGCCGTGGCGGCACTCTTAATATTCTCGATGTTCGCGGGGGCAGTGCCTGGATTTTGGGCGGCATGGGTGTTTTGCGGCCTTGACTTCATGTACATTTTAGCCCTTGTGCCAAGCCTATTCATGACCGCACGGAAAAGCAAGTTCAAGACGGACAACATTACAGTCCGAAACGTTTATGAAGGAGAAACATCAGTTGTCAGTTTGCATTTAACGGCTATTGATAAATTAAACGCCGCTTCGCTTGGATGTTTCCGCATGGACACGACGCTTGCATGCGACGAATCAAGCCTCATATCGCTTGCAGCAGGTGAAACTGCCGAAATTTCGTGCAAAATCAAAACAAAAAAACGCGGAGCGTTTACAATCCCTAAAGTGTCCGTCATTATTCCAGAAATCAATGGAGCTTTGCGTTTTGCATCAAATTCAGGAACTGCGGAATTGCTCGTATTCCCGCTTCCGCTGCATCTAGGATCATTTCCATTTTTGACATCGGGGGCAAGCGGCATAGTATTCGCACCGCTCCTTATGCCAAGCCTTACGCGGGGAATGGATTTTGTAGGCGTGCGAGAATACCGCGAAGGCGATTCCCTGCGGGACCTGCACCATAAGGCATTTGCCCGCTACGGTCGCCCCTTTACAAAAGAGTTCGAAACAGAACGCGGTGCGGGGGCGATTCTCGTCTTGGACACTGCCGCACGAAACTTGCGTGAAAAATCGTCGGTCGAAATGCTCATCCGTTTGGCGGCTGGTGTGGGCTTGTGGCTTTTGGAACGCCATGCTTTGGGCCGCTTTTTCATTGGCGACGATGAAATTTCTTTGGTTGAAGGAGATGGCGGCGAAAGCTTCTTGGAATCGCTTGCTCGAATCCCGCCCACGTCGCTTCGAATGTCGAAGACTGCAAACGCACAAAAACTTTGGTCGCCCGCGGCACGTCCGCTTGGCCCCGTGCTTCGCGTAGGGCTTTATGCAACCGAAGACCCGCTTGTGCATAAGCAAGTCATTTTAGATTCGCATTTCAAGACAACAGAAGAACTAAAAGAAATCGTCTCCGATGATGTATTGTCCGTCAACGCCAAACGTCTCGAACGCATTTTTGAATCGTCCCGCGAAACGGAGGTCAGCTTATGATGAACTTCCGTGAAATTTGCAAGACGATATTCTTCTGCATCGTCTCCGTCAATTTGGGCTTTTCAAGCGGCATAGAAATTTTAGGCATCCTCTTTGCGATTGCCTTCGTTTATTTATCCGTAAAGCAATTTGCAAATTCCCAAAAAACGCCTGAATTGCAAAAAATTCCCCGCTACAGAAAAACGCTAGCTTATGGCGCGATTGTTCCGTGTGCGTTGTGGTGGGTGCTGACCCCAAGCGTAGAAAACGGCGTTTCGCCTTACCTAGTCTTTATCCCGGCGTGGTACTTACTTTATCTTGCGTGGCTGCAAAAGCGGAGCCTCGGCAATGGCGGATACGAAGTATTCATCGTATTCAACGGAGTCTCAGTTCTTTTTATGGGACTATTCCAAGCTCCACGTGCATGCGTTTTGAGCGGAGCCGTTGCACTATTGCTTGCCGTTTATGCATTCAGTCGCCCCCATGTCGCCCTTTACAAAAGGCTCCTTTTCGTTTTGATGTTTGCAAGTTTATGTTGTTCATCATACGTCGGTTTCAAGTATTGGAAACACAACCGCTATTACGGTGGCCGCTGGGCAGAAGATTATTACGTCAAAAACCGCGTCATGGGCTTTGACCCTGCTGTCGCCTTGGGTTCTTTTTCAAGCAACTACAACTCAAAATACAACAACGAAATCGTCCTTCGAATCTGGGACACGCTCGCCCCGCCATACTTGCGTGCAGCCGCATACGAAAAGTACGTGAGCGGCATCTGGAAACTCCCCTCAGTTGCAGAAAAGAAACTTTTTCCATCCCGTTACAACGTCGATTACGCGGTTTTCGAAACAGAAGATTCCATAGCAGCATTGCCCAACATCAAATCAGTTTGGGTACAAGCGACACTTGATAATTTCGGCTATATATTTGCTGCTCCGAATGCAGTGGGTGTCGCCAGTAAAAATACGGACTCCCTAAATTACTTTTCGACAAATGTTTTTGTAGCAGCCAATGGAACACGCAGTGATTGGTACTATTACGTTTCTGATTCCGCAGCAGCTTTTGCAGTCGCAGGTGAACATGATTCATCTTATTTGCAAATACCTGAAAAAAACAAGGAATTGCTGGACTCCATTACAACAGCGATGCAACTTCCGCTCAAGGATTCCGCATCGTTTAACAATCCCGATTTTGCCGTCCTAAACTTAAAAGTCATTGAGAATTATTTCATACAAAATTTCAAGTATTCGTATGTAGTAGAAGGGTATAGAACAAATTCAAAAACAGACCCGCTAGTTCGTTTTTGGAAAAACAAAGAAGGCTACTGCGAATACTACGCAACACTGGCCGTACTTCTTTTGCGCCACCAAGGAATCCCCGCCCGTTACGTAACGGGGTTTGCACACCCAGAGCATGTCGCAGGCAGGCCATACGTGACCTTCCGCCGTCGTCACAGCCATGCATGGGCAGAGGTTTACATCAACAACAACTGGTACATTTTCGACCCTACCCCACCTCTTTCGGAAATGACGTTTGCCAAAACATCTTGGTTTGCATCAAAACTAGAAGGGCTAAAAGGACGATTCTCTTACATTCTTCATTTGTTAAAAGACGGCGAATGGCGTCGTGTTGTAGATAACTGGCAAACAGCTTCAGAGCAACTGATTTCAAGTCCAGTTCCCTACGTTATTTTGGCAATCCTGCTCGCCATCGTTGCAGGTTTGAAAATCCACAAGGTCCGCAAAAATTCCATTTCAAAAGTTGTTTCAAAAAACGCAGCCCATTGGATAGCCCTATTGGAATCGGCAGAAAAACGTCTTGCACGATTTGGCTTTGCACGTTCGCCCGGCGAAACCGTATCATCGTTTGCAAACCGCATTGAAAAAACATTGCAAAAAGCCGATGACACCATAGACGGTTCTGCGAATAAAAAATCAAAAAAAGCCCATGAGTTCCGTAGGCAAGAATGCTCTACCGCATTAAAGCAATTATCCGAATACGAGCAAAACCGCTGGAAAAAATAATACGGGATCAATTAAAATTGACGTTGCATAAAAATACAACGGCTTTTTTTATTTTAATTTCATAGAGTTCCTAATTTAGATATTTTATTTTCGGTTGTTGGGGGATGCATTTTCTTGCATCCCAAGGAGTGTAAGATGAAAGTCTCGCGTATCGTGAGCTTGTTTTTTGGTTTGGGGTTAGCTGCAACTTCTACATTTGCCGCCCCAGACCCGAATTTCCACATATATCTCGCGTTCGGCCAATCCAATATGGAAGGCCAGGGCGATATCGGTAGCCAAGATAAGAACGTCGATGACCGTTTTCAGGTTCTCTGGGCGGCAAATAACGGTTCTTGCTCCGGGAAAACCAAGGGCAAATGGGCAAAAGCCGTGCCTCCGCTGGCACACTGCCAAGGGGCGAAACTTGGCCCCACAGACTACTTTGGCCGCACGATGGTCGAAAAGACGGACCCCAAAATCAAAGTGGGAGTCATTGTTGTCGCTGTCGCCGGGTGCAGTATCCAGTTATTCGACAAGAACGGTTACGCAAACTACGCCAGATCACAACAAAGTTGGATGACTCAACGCATCAACGAATATGGCGGAAACCCTTATGGCCGATTAATTGAAATGGCCAAGGCGGCTCAAGCAGACGGAGTCATCAAGGGCATCATCTTCCATCAAGGCGAAACCGATGCCGGGGACGGTCAGTGGCCCTCCAAAGTCAAGAAAATTTATGACAACATCATCAAGGATTTGGGACTTGGAAACGACATACCGCTCCTCGCGGGCGAAGTTCTGCGCACCGGCATGAGCAGCGGCGCGAACAACAACATTTCGAAGCTCCCACAGCAATCCAAAAATTTCTACGTCGTGTCCTCCGAAGGGTTCAATCAAGCGTTGGGCGATGGCCAAAACGTGCATTTCACGTCGCAGGAATACCGCGATTTCGGCAAGCGCTATGCCGAGAAAATGATTGAAGTGCTAGGCGACAAGATAAAACCCGCCGCAAGTGAGGAATCCTCTTCTAGCGTCGAACCGCCCGCATCCTCTAGCAGTGTCAAGCAGTCCGCTTCCTCCAGCAGTGCAGCAACGCCTACTTCTTCTGCGAAAGCGTCAAGCTCGTCAAGGTCGCATCACAGGAGCAGCAGCAGCCATAATCCAAGCAGCTCTCCAGAGGGTGTTATCGTCATTCCGAATGCAACATCTACGTTGTCTGTCGGGAACGTCTCATTTGACGGAGTAACGCTCCAGATGCCGCTGACGCTTGCCCGCGCAGGCATGGTGAATATTCGCCTTTACTCGGTGCTTGGCAGCGAAGTTGTGAATTTAAGCGAAACGATGAGTGCAGGAACAAACAGCCTGTCCATTTCCAAAAAACTTTCGCCGGGAATCTATATGTTGAGAGTTCAAGCGGGTTCTTCACTTGTAACGAAACGTATAGACTTGTCCAAATAGCAATTATTTCCTCACAAACTCAGAGTCCCATGCTTGCACGGGGCTCTTTTTATGATATTTGGATGTTGCTGCATTCCGAAAAGCGATAGTGAAAGTCTCTCATGTCATGAAAAATGTAGGGCGACTGACTTCAAAAGCGTGCAAAGCGACCTCATTACAGACCGCAACTCCCCTTCGCTTCTTTCCAGAGTTTTTGCAGACCCTCTAGCCCCACATCCTTAATTTCTTTGCCTTGTTCCTTGACCAGGCGCTCCACTTCGCGGAATCGTTTTTCAAACTTGTTATTCGCACGCTGCAAGGCGATATTCGCATTAAAGCCGCAATGGCGAGCCACATTCACGAGGCTAAACATGATGTCGCCAAACTCGTCTTCCAAGCGATCGACATTCGCGTTTTCGGGAGTCACCTTTTCCATTTCGCGTCTAAATTCCGCAAATTCCTCTTGAGCCTTGTCGAACACGGGCCCAGCCTCTCCCCAGTCAAATCCGACTTTTGCAACTCTGCGGATAATGTCCTGCGAACGGGCAAGCGTAGGCATGCTCTTGCTCACTTTATCCATAATGGAATCGCCCGCATGCTTCAAGTTGTTCTTCTCCTGAGCCTTGATGCGTTCCCAGCGGCGGCTGACTTCGTTTGCATTATCGACTTGAGCATCGCCAAACACATGCGGATGCCTGCGCACCATTTTTTCGCACAAGCCCTGCACCACATCATCAATCGTAAAATCGCCCTGCTCCTTCATCACCTGCGAATGAAAAATCACTTGAAAAAGCACATCGCCCAGTTCCTCGCACATGTGCTCCTTGTCGCCTTCCTGGGCGGCATCGATAAACTCACAACTTTCTTCGACCAAATAGGGCAACAGCGAATGCGTATCCTGCTTGCGGTCCCATGGACAGCCACTCTCCGAACGGAGATGCGCCATAATATCAACAAGATCATTAAACGTGTATTTCATGCGATAAAAGATAGAAAGTAAATTGCAGCCCTTGTTTTTGCACAATAAATTCACTAAATTTCTTTATGTAGTTATTATATCTTTATTTTATCGTTTCCTATATCCGTTAATTTTATCCTCACAAAATGATACAGACCCCAGAATACATTCTGGGTAACCATGATATGGAAACAAAACTTTTTTACAACGAACCATACTACGAAATCGCCCCCGAAAATTATCCGCTATCCTTGCAGGCTTCAAAATACTGTCCCAAGCGTCTTTTTTGCAAAGGAGCTCTCCCCACTACAGACAAAATCGGCATCGCCATGGTCGGAACACGCCGCCCCACAGCATCCGCCGAAGAACTCTGCCGGCGGCTCGTCGCTTCGCTCCAGGACACAAATGCAATCGTCATCTCTGGACTCGCCCAAGGCATCGACTGCTATTGCCACCGAGCCGCATTGGACGTAGGCATTCCGACAATAGCCGTCCTCGCGCAAGGACTCAACGCCAAAATCGAAGGCGAACGAGCCACCATCGCCAAACGCATTTTGGAATCAGGCGGCGCTCTCCTCAGCGAATACGAGGGCGACACTCCCGCATACAAAGGAAATTTCATCGCACGGAACCGCATCATCAGCGGGCTCAGCCAAACGACGCTCGTCGTCCAGAGCCGCCAAAAAGGCGGAGCGCTCATCACAGCACAATACTGCCTAGACGAAGGCAAACCTCTCCTCGCCATCCCCGGAAATTTCGACAGCGAGCTCTACAGCGGAACAAACACACTCCTTGACAGCGGACGAGCTCAAGCAGTGTTCATTCCCGAAAGTCTGCGTTCTGTAGCCGGGATCCCGCAACTTGACGGGGCGAAAATGGAGCAGCTAGTCACATGCGGAGTCAAGCTTACCGAAGCGGCGCAAAAGGTCTTTGAACGATTCAACGGCTTCCGCAAAACATTTTCGGAACTTCAACAAGAATTTGACTTTAAGGCGCCGGAACTTTTAGCTATATTGACGGAGCTAGAAATATCTGGTTTAGTCACATCAAAAGACAACTACCAATTCTATTTCAATGGAGCATAACTAGTTGCGCACTCGGATTCTCATTTGGATTGCCACAGGAATCGCCATTGCGTTCCTTGTGTTTCAGGTGTTGTTCGGCAAGAACAGCATTCCTGAGCAGCATAGAATCTCAAAAGAAATCGAGTTCTATCAAAAGCAAATAGATTCTTTGAACAAAGTCATTGAAAGCCGCAACGAACTTATCAACAAACTCAAAACCGATTCCCTCTACAAAGAAGAAATCTTGCGCACCCGCTACGGCATGAGCCGCGAAGACGAAAAAGTGTTTCAGCTGGTGAAGTGATTAGTGATTAGTGGTTAGTGGTTGGTGGTTAGTGGTTAGGATTATAAATAGAACGTTCTTTCTACATTCCTGTTTACTAACCACTGTTTACTAACCACTGCCCACAGCCCTACGCCATTTTGCTAGCGTCGGTGCTGGTGCATTCGACTTTACCAGCAAAGAAGCTGTATGCGGCAGGCACAATAAAAAGCGACATGAACGTGGCAAACGTAAGGCCTCCCGCAATCGCAACACCCATAGCAATACGGCTAGGCGTGCCGGTCATGATGAGCGGCACAGCGCCCAACACCGTAGAAAGGCTCGTCATGAGGATTGGGCGGAAGCGGCGTTCCGCCGCGAGCCTAGCCGCCTCAAGCTTGCTGCAACCCGTATTTTCTGCAATCTGGTTTGCAAATTCCACAATCAAGATACCGTTCTTCGTCACAAGGGCAATCAACAAAATCAAAGCGATTTCGCTAAAGATGTTGAGCGTCTGTCCGGTAATGAACAAGCTTACAAGAGCACCCGAAAGAGCTAGCGGCACCGTAAAGAAAATCACGAACGGAGCGCGGAAGCTTTCGAACTGCCCGGCGAGCACCAGGAACACAAGTGCCAAAGCAAGCAAGAACACCACATAAAGTCCCGAAGAACTTTCTTCAAACTCCTTCGACGAGCCGCTCAATGTCGTGCTCACGCTGGGGTAATCCTTCAGGAGCTTTTTCGCGATGCGGCGCATCTCTTCCACGCCGTCGCCAATCGTCTTGCCCGGAACAAGTCCCGCCTGGATGGTTGCCGCACTGAAGCGGTTGTAACGCGGAAGCGACGGCGATGCCGACTGTTCCTTGTACGTGATAAAGTTATCCAAGCTCACCAGCTCGCCCTTACCGTTCTTGACCGTAAGCATCGAAAGATTTTCCGGCGTATTGCGATACTGATAGCCGACAGCACCAATGATATCGTATTGACGGCCATCCTTGTAATAGTCGCCATACGTCTGGTCGCTAATCGCGAGTTGCACCGCCTGTGCGATATCGTTCACCGACACACCTTCTTCGTTTGCCTTGTCGCGCAAAATTTCGATGTGGAGTTCCGGCTTCGTGAAACGCAAGTTGCTGTTCACCACGCTAAACACAGGACTCTTGCTTGCCGCTTCTTCGAATTTCGGCACAAGATCACGCAGCACTTCGATGTTCGGAGCCTGCAACACGAACTGCACCGGGAGCCCGCCACGCTGCGTACTGATGCTCTGCGGTTCAAACACCATCACGCGCAAATCCGGATATTCGTTACCGAGCACCTGAATCGCACGGGCAATTTCACTCTGCGGACGGCGAGCTTTCTTGTCGTCGTTCAAGAAAAGTCGCATTCTAGAGTTTCCGGCGTTCCACGCACC
>JAEEGH010011895.1_pt1 | contig 19657 bp, 16 predicted proteins | sample 9134181 | NCBI WGS metagenome assembly JAEEGH01 (sample SAMN16246544, study PRJNA631951) | gut metagenome | biome: gut microbiome; feature: rumen; material: DP-attached | host: Bos | place: Iran: Karaj | collected 2018-10 | reverse complement strand
GTTTCGTCAGACGTTCCTCCTTTTTGATCATATATTCGCTCTGATGGGAGGAAAGTCAAGGGATAGTTTGGGGTATTGATTGTCAAGTAGAATTGACCCACTTTTACGTTTAGATTTGACCCACCCCTCGGGATACAATCAGAACCCACCAGGGTGGATCAATTCTATTCGTTAATCCAGTTTTTTATGCTGAAACTTGACCCACCTCTAATGAGTCAGAACCTGATAACCGTCCGATATCATGGACGTTTTATCTATGATAATAGTTTTGCTTGACGGTTCAAGGATGACATATTTTCTTAACTCAAGGAGCCTGTCACTGATCAATTCGTGTATCAGCTTATCCATGGTAGGCTTTTCTTCATAATGAGCATCCCTTTTGTCATAATTATCTGTACCGGAGATGTTTCGGCACAATTCCTCGACGCTCATAAAAATACTATCGTCTTTTGCTTTTTCCGGCGTTTCAAAGCGATGAGTTGATTCATCGTAATTGTAACCTGGAGTTTTGCGGATCCTGTATAATAACGCCCGCGGGTTTTTTAAGCCATAAGTATTTTGGATATAATCATTGAAGGCTGTACGCCCTTCCCGGTTAAAAATATCAACAATGGCAGGAAAGTCTTTTTCATTAACCCTCTTCATATGCAAATCTCCTCGGAAAAAGTAACTTCAATACCTTCATTTGCCTCCTCGCAGGCTCGGATGAATTCCTCAGATCTTTTCTTTGCCGCCATGATTTCCCTTTTCGCCTCGGATAATAATCCATGCTTTCTCAGCACGTACTCATACACATCACATACAAAACTATAATGATACAGTCCCTCCTTTAAATCTTCGGCATTCATTTCTCCCCGTAGCCTACGGAGATACTTTTCCCGCTCCTTCCCCTCAAGCCTATCAAGCGTTATCCGTATTTCCTCTTCCTCGCGATACACATCAAGAAAGTCCATTGGCCGGCCTCCCTCATAATAAGCCATTGAGCCATTTTCATGGACGCTGTTACCGGCATCGACCCATTCATGAAGAGCTGATCTTTCATCCTCTGTCATAAAGGTTTCTGCCTCATATTCTTTTAGCTCCTTCTTAAGAAACTTCATGTATTCTTTAGATTTATTCATTTTTCACCTCTCATATTTATCGTTGTGTATTTTTACCCTTGATTCGATAACTGTCACCACTTATACTTATCACATGACAGTGATGCAGGACGCGGTCGAGTATAGCCGTTGCCGCTAGTGTGTCCGTAAATAGTTCATCCCATCTGCCAACGGGCAGGTTTGTGGTGATAATGAGGGAGTTCTTTTCATACCGTCTCCGGATGACCTGGAAGAAAAGGCTCTCTCTTTCTTTGTCCATCCGTATATAGGATAGTTCGTCGATGATCAGAAGTCTGACCTTATCCATGGCTTCCAAAGCAGCCCTAAGGCGCCCACCTGACGCTTCCAGGCACAAATGGTCAAGAAGTTCTTTGGCATTCGTAAAAAGTACCTTCTCACCTGCACTACACGCTTTCATTCCGATCCCGGTGGCGATCATGCTTTTACCTACACCCGGCGGCCCTATGATGAGTATGTTTTCATTCGCCGTCATAAACTTCAGGCTTGAAAGCTCATCTATCTTGCTTTTATCAAGACTTAGATTAAAGCCATAGTCGATATCTTCAAGATACTTTTCAGCCTCAAAATGGGCTTCGGCTGTTAATCTGTCTTGCCTCCTTGCCTGTTTTCCAGCCTCCTCGACCTTTAAAAGTCGCACAAGGAATTCCTCATAGTCCCAATTGGTTACCCGGGCTTCTTCTATGATCTCCTGAAATTGCTCCCGCATATCAACAAGCTTGAACTGTTTCATTTTTGAACGGATGTATTCGATGTTGCCTTGCTCGTTATTATTCATGCGGACCCCTCCTTCAGTACTTCCTCATAGTATTGGCAGCTGCGCGTAAGAGTTTCTGTCTGTTTCTCTTGCCCAATACACTGGGATGGTGGGTTTTTGTCATCTGTAAAGGATGGTTTCGACGTCCTGTTGTATGTCTTAAGCAGTGCCCGGAATGACTTGATATCAAGCGTCCCCTTTGTGACAGCCTCTCCTATTAGGGCATCGAGCACATCGTCATCGTAAAGTTCCCGGAGTTCCATGATCTTTCTTGCGTAGTGCGTCGGCTGATCATATTTCTTTGCGGCTTCCGCAAGAAACAACGTGCCGTTCGAAAAGATCTCTGTAAAGTCCCGTCTTATCTGTGGGATCGAAGTAGGAACCTTATTTGCGATCTCTTCGTAATGCTCTGACTCCATAACAGTCTTATGCTTTCCATCTTCAGCTTCTCTTTTGAGGATGAGTTCTCCGGTTTTATCAAAGATCTCAATACGAAAGCCATAAATAATGCGAAAAAATACTGTTTTGTCAACATATTTTACTGGTACGCTGTACTTGTTTGCGTTAATGCTTACAAGACTGTCAGGGCTGACTTTCCGTGGTTTCATCTGCTTCATGTAATACCGTTTCTTCGGCAAAGGCTGAAGCATCGCTTTTTCCTCCAGCAGATAATGGTCGTTAGGGATCCTTCCTGTCGTGCCGTGAACCTCATCACACCATTCGTTAATGAATGTCTTGCCCCGCCTGTTTAATTCCTCCATCGTAGCAAAGCTGTTGCCCTTTATAAACTGCTCCGAGATATAATTGAACGGGCGCTCGATCTTCCCTTTTTTACGTGGCCAATAGCATGGGCACGCATTCAGTTCGACTCCAAGATGCTTTGCAAGCAGCAATGCATGAGGATTGTACCGTATCTCTTCCTCAGATTTTGGATTATTCTCTATTACAAGAGCTTTAGGATTGTCAATCAGCAGTTCCAGTGTGACCCCGCCGAGATCTTCAAAAAGCTCTTGTATGGCTTCGTAGATAGCATCCGCATCTTCACGAAGGGAAAAACAGATCGCTTTCTTTCTTGACGCTGCTAATATCATGGAGAAGCAGTATACCGTCCGGATACGCAGACCGACCTCAACCTCGTATTCTGACCAATCGAATTGGGCCTGGTCTCCTGGAGGGCTCTCATGCCTCACAGTGGCTTTGGAGCTTATAAGGCCAATATCCTCGTCTATCCGCCTAAGAAACGTATAAAGGGGACCTATGCTTCCGTTGTAACCATGATTACAAAGTTCTTTAAAGATACGGGTACCATTGAAGTTATACGGATCACATCTCCATTCGATAATCTTTTCCTTAAACGGATCGATTATCGATTTATACACCCTTCTCTGATACACAGGCTCAGAGTCCATTTCCAGAAGCTTTTTTACCGTATTTCTCGAAATACCAAGCAGTCTAGCCGTTTCTCTTTTGGATCCGGTCTGCTTGTAGACTCTCTGGACTGCTGCCCAGTCTTCCATATGCTTCACCTCTTCTTTCCTCCTTTCCGTAAGTGAATACGAAAAGGATTATATTTTCTCTTAAGAGGTGGGTCAAATCACAACGTTAAATTTTCAAGGTTCAGTATATAAAACCAGCTAGGATCACTTACTCATTGCCCTTCATGGGTGGGTCAATTTTACTCGTTAATCCTGGGTCAATTTTAATTATAAATCAATAAATGACAGCAGTATAACGCCGTATGTCCCTGCAAGAAGAATCAGCAGGGATTATTAGCGACCCCAAAACAGAAAGTAACAAAAGTCACGAAAGTGCACAAACTTTTATGACTTTCGTGACTTCTAAAATAAACTCCACCAAGCTGATAATACTCCTATAGGATTCTATCAATTTGGTGGGGGCTTTTCTATACGCCTTTTGTTTACCGCTTACCGTCTTTGAACAGCCTTCCAAAATCATTAGTATTCTCTTAGAGAAACTATTGGTTTTGGAGGGCTTTTATTATGGACAAATTTGTGATGGATATTAGGCTTAAGCAATGGATCCCAATCCTTGAAGCTCAAGCCAGCAGCGGACTCGACAAGCAGACCTTTTGCAAACAGCATGGGATCAGCAGAGGTCTCTTCTTTAAATGGCAGAGGATTCTCCGCGAAAAGATGGCCGAAGGGTTTGATCCTGCTTCCATCTCGCTTCCTGCTATTACTGATAATGGCACTGGAGACATCAAAAATAACGAACCCGTGTTTTATGAGCTGTCTCCTACAGCCCCCTGCAGCCTGGCAGAAAACAGCAAGCCAGTTGAAAATCTCGCATCTGATGCTGGCTTTTTAGCTCCGAAGAATGCATCTGAAGTTACCATCTCTTATGGTGGCTTTTCAATAAATCTGTCAGGTGCCGTTGAAGAAGCCTCGCTCAAATCGATTCTCAGGGCGGTGAAGCATGCTTAACTCCAATGGACTGACATTCTCCAAGATAGTATTGCTGATTGGTAAATGTGACCTTCGCAAAGGAATAGATGGATTAAATTCAATCATCAAATATAAATACAACAAGGAACCACTGGAAAAGGATACGCTCTTCCTTTTTTGTGGGACACGACGTGATAGGATCAAAGGAGTCCTGTGGACCGGAGACAGATCGATACTTCTCTATATCCGTCTCTCAGAAGGGGCTTTCAAGTGGCCCAGAACAGAAGCTGAAGCCAGAGCCATTAATGGAGAAGAATTCATGCGTCTGATGGATGGTTTTGACATTGATCCATCTATTGGTAAAAAGAGGGAGCCTGAGCCGATTGTAGTTAAGCGGCGCCCTTAAAAAACCTAGTGATATTTGTAGAATAATTACCACTAGTCTATTGACACTAGCATAGGTATGTGGTAAAATATCACTATGGAGGGCGGAAAAATGTCAATTGTAAAACACACAGATAAACGTTCCGGAGTAACATATGTCTATGAATCCGAATCCTACTGGGATAAGGAAAAGAAGCAGCCCCGTTCAAAAAGGACCCTTATTGGCAAGATTGACGAGGTTACTGGAGAGATCATCCCTACAGGCAAAAGCGGAAAGAAAAAAACTGCATGTACTGATACCGAGGAACCGTCCCAAGTCCCTGAAGCAATAACAGACCAGGTAGATCTTCTTGCGCAAAAAGATGCCCAGATCAGTTCACTAAAAGAGGAAAACAGGCGTCTTATTAAGGAAAAGCAGGAAATACTTAAAGCACTGGAAGTACTCTTACAGAAATGGTCTTAAAAAGCTAAGGGGGAGAAAAGGTATGAGGGCAGATGAAGAAAGATTCTATGAATCAGCACTAAAGATGGACTATGAAAGTCTGCTCTCAGCCTATGTCTCTCTTCATACAGAGCACGAAGAGCTGCTCCGTACCAAAAAGGAAACTGACAGGATCACCACCGAAGGTGTTATCCAGTTTCAGAAACTAACAAAAGATTACCAGGACTCCCTCATTAAAATAGAACAGCTTGAAAAGACCATAAAGAAGCTGTCTGATCAGCTTGAGCTAAAAAACAGAGCGATCTTTGGCAGAAACACAGAGAAGTTTCTTGATACACTCGCCTCCTCTGAAAATCCGCCTGAAGAATTCGAAGACGAAAGCCAGACGGAAGACTGCGATGAAGGAAACAACAATGGCCATACCATAATAAGCCTTGATGAGTACAGAAAATCCCTGGAAGAAAACGGCAAAGGTAACCCTGAAGGCTGTAAAGAAGGCAAAAAAGATGGTAACAAAAAGGGAAAAGGTTCAAAAAGGAGCAGACTCCTTGACTCTCTTAAAGACCTTCCTTCACAACTTATCTATGATCTTGACATCGACAAGCTCAACAGTGACTACGGCGTAGGCAACTGGCGTATAGCCATGTGGCATGAGCACTATGTTGTTGAAAAAATAGAAAATCCACTGTATGTAAAAAAGATACTCACTCCGGTTATCTCATCAGGCCTGGAGCACGTGATGACTACCATTCCTTATAAAAATCCCTTAAAAGACAGAACCTATATATCTGCATCTATCCTGGCCGACATACTGTACAGGAAGTTTGTTCTTGCCCTGCCATTTTTCAGGCAGGCTGAAGACTATTCCATGCAGGGGCTTGAACTATCACGACAGGTGATGATCGGATGGGTAAATGAGCTTGTACCGCTCATAATGACACCTGTCTTAAAATATATGACCCGGCTTATGCTCCTTTGCCCATACCATAACTGTGATGAGACATATCTTCAGGTACTCCGTGATGGACGTGCTCCTGGAACCAAGGGTTTTCTATGGGTGCACAGTACAGGGGAACTTTACGACGGTAATCCTATAATCATCTTCATTTATGAACAGACAAGGGGAACAGACCATCTCAGGAAACTGCTTCTGGAATTCCATGGTTATCTGACCTGCGATGCCTATATTTCCTATCATGTGATGGAGAAAGAAAGTGAAGGACGGATAACTGTCACAGGATGCATGATGCATTGTCGCAGATATTTCGCTCTCTCCCTCTTTGTAAGGGATCTTAAGAACATGTCTGAAGAAGAGATAATGCAGCTGTCTGAGGTAAGAGTACTCATGCTCATAAGAGCTATATATCACGAAGAAATGAAGCTTAAGAACCTGGCTGCTGATGACAGACTTGCTGCAAGGAAAGAGTTTGTAGCGCCCAAAGTTAAAGCCCTGTTTGATTACATTCATGAACTTGAGGCTTCTGATGAACCACGTTCAGAGAAGCTATCCAAGGCTATTTCATATGCCATAAATCAGGAAGAATATCTTCGCAGGTTTCTTGAGGACGGAAACATCCCAATAGACAATGGATCGAGTGAGAGGTATATAGCATCCTACTCCCGAGGCAGAGCCAACTGGCTCTTTGCTGATACAATTCTTGGAGCAGAGGTTAATGCAGCCATGTACTCTATTGTTGAAACAGCAAAAGCCAACCAGGTAAATCCTTATGAATATATCAAATACCTTCTCGAAAAGATGCCAGACTTCCTTGATGATGAAGGTAATGTGACAGATCCGGAATGCTTAAAGGACATGATGCCATGGTCAGATGCATTTCATGAGTATGAGCGTGAATGCATGTGTAGGCGTAATAGCCTTTATTCTTCTATGTTTCCGGAGCCAATGGTTCCAAAGTCGCCCAAGAAGGCGGCATCGCTTGCTCCAGATGACCCGGGGCAGAATACCGCATAATGGCAACAGTATAACGCCTTACGTCCCTGCAAGAATAATCAGCAGGGATTATTAGTGACCCAAAAACAGAAAGTAACAAAAGTCACGAAAGTTCACAAACTTTTATGACTTTCGTGACTCCTAAAATAAACTCCACCAAGCTGATAGTACACCGATAGGATTCTATCAATTTGGTGGAGTCTTTTCTATACGCCTTTTGTTTACCGCTTACTTTTATTTTTTGCCATATCTAATTCAAATTTAAATACTCAACTAATTCCAAATTTGATGATATCTAATTTCACAAATTACATTTTTTCAAGCGAATATTCTGTGTATGATTACACTTTTTCGGGCGAATATTCTGCATTTGATTACATTTTTTCGGGCGAACTTTTAGATATTACAATCTACGCTTATTGCGTTTCAAACAATATTTCTGTTTGATTCTCGTTATATCACTTACCTCTCCATCCAAAAATCCCCATCCTCAAACACATTAGCATCATACGTAAATATATCCTCTACCGTATCCGCCACATAATTATAAACCACTCCATTAATACCATGCTCATTTCTGCATAATTCATGGTTGTTGATCATAATGGATGTGTAATAGTTATTAACCCAGCAGCTACATGATAAGGAGATGTCATTTGCATTATAACTATGATTGTTTTGTAAATCCTCGTAGCTTGAGTCTTCATTGATGCTATCTGAGTCGATTACGAGAAATGCGCATGAGTCTTCTTCTGGCATGAGGAAGCTTTTTACCCCATGTTTTTTAAGGATGTCTTTTACTTCAGAATCCAGCATTCTGGGCGAGGAATCAACTGTATTCAGGATGACTACACGATCTTGCATGTTGTCAAACAGGTAGGTAAGCTCTTCTGCAAATGTTCCTTTGAGAAGATTCAAGTTGCCATTCCAGTCCATAAGTCTGTATTCTTCTTTAAGCTCGTCATCAAACAGGTATACTTCTAAATAAATATCCGTAGGATCATAACCTTTTAAATCCAGATTTGCACAATAAACAGAATCAGAATCTTTGTTAAATTTGAAATCTATAGGATGTTTATAATGAGTTCCGTCCCAAATAACGCCACGAAGGCTGGCCTCTTCCAGGGTGTCCATCGAATCTAAATGCAGCTGAGAAGCAGTAACAGTGGCATTATCTCCATCGAGCTTTATATCAAGATCAACCCTTGGATGATCTAAATCTTTATTTCCCAGATCAAAGCAGGCGCTATCTAAGACTTCATCCTTGCTGTAATCATATACAACGATATCCAGTCCTTTGTCTGCACCTACGTATTCATCTCCATCAATGACTATGTTTGCATGATCCTGTGAGCTTTCAATATGAACCGGAAGACCGTTCCCTGACAAGTATCCGTCATAGATAAGCAATCCTTCCCAGGTTTCACAACTACTGTTTTGGCCGTCAATAACACTGTACATGCATAACTCTGAAGACTTGAACAGTTTCTCAGTCATTCCAAGCTTACGGAGAGTATTAAAGTCTGATCCCGTCGCTGTCCTGGCAAAATCTCCGTTATTTGCCATTATGATAGCTACATCATCATATGATTCCAGCAAATCCGCATAAATGGATAAGATATCATGCGCCTGAAGCGGGAGATAACCGGATAATTCTCCAACCGTATACTCCTTATCGCCAACAGCTTCTATTATGATCTGGCCCCTTTTGTAAGGCAGCTTTTCCAGAGACACATCACATTCATAGCTCCTGTCAGGCATAAGCTCCATTTTGGTTTTTGATATCTCATGCATATCCTGATCATAGGTGATCGCATATACTTTACTTAGTTTCTTAACATTTACGATATTATCAACTTTGACCCTGATAGTGTCAGTTGCTTCATTGTAAGATATAACATTTGTATCCGCGTCCGGGAGCCATCCATTTTTGCGCATGGTTTCTTCGTCTACAACAATATCTGATAACGAATCCATGAAAGATGATGCTTTCTTAAACTCCCTATTAATGCCGTCGATACCATATTCCTCTACATATGTCTTTTCCCCGGAAAAGAGATTTATGCCAAGGCCAAGCTGTTCCCCTTTAATAGACGCACCCAGGGCAGCTAAAGTTGTCGGAAACATGTCGAGGGTTGAATATTCTATTTTCTCTTCTTTTCTCTTTCTGTCTACTGCGGAGTTGAGTATAACTGTGTAAGCTCTTCTCTCATATCCTTCAGGTTTGTCGCTGCAGAAAGCCTCGTTCATGGTAGTATGGTCACCACAGATCACTATAGTTGTATTCTCGTAAAAATCCTGCTGCTGAATCCAATGAACAAAGTCGGTAACCTGGCGGCTTGAACAGCACATTACATTTGCGTACTGATTATCTTCAAATTCGTTCCTGCACAAGCGGCACACATAGCCATCCCAAAAGTGTGTGTCTACTGTAAGCATGGTGAGATTAAAAGGTTCATCTTTGCTGCTCAGTTCTTTCAGGTCGCTTTTAGCATTTTCAAACAGCTTTTCGTCTTCGTAACCCCAAAAAACATAGTAGTCCTTAGGAATGATCCCATTTTCGTTTGCATAAACATAGTCATGAATTGCATAGTTTCCGTGGCCTTTATAGAAAGTTGAACGGCCTCCGAAATTTGCATCAGAACCTATAAGAAGCTCCTGATTGTACCCTTCTCTGGCAAGTATATCTCCGATGGAAGTAAGTCTTGGAAAGAAGCTTTCCTGATCTGACATCATGTTATCGCCAATACTGATCTTAAGAGGAAGACCTGTGCTCTGCGCAAACATCGCACCCATGGTCCATGTTGTGCCATAGGGAACAAGTGCTCCATTCAGGGTGTCTGAGGTAGAAAAGCATTCCCCTTCTTTTGCGAGCTCTTCAAGTTCCGGAATGCAGCTGGTCTCAAAGCCTCCACCATTTTCTCTGGCTCCATATGTAAGTTCCATGGATTCAAGATAGATATAGATGAGATTTCTTTTCCTTGCCGGGAACGTTATGGTAGCAGTTCCTGCATCAACATAGTTATCTTCAATAAAGGTTGATTCATCACCCTGGTTTCGGATGTAGTCTATAACGTCATGCTTTTCCCAGAAAATAATTGAACAAACTGTAAAAAAGGCCGCAGAAACGCCCAATGCATAGAGTAGAATTCTACGCCTTGACTTTGCTTCTTTTCTACAAAGGATCAGCAACAATGCCATGAACAACAATGTGGGTATCAGGCACTTCAAAAGGAAATTGGTCAGCATGTCTTTTCCAACTCCTCTTAAAGGTGCTGACAATTCAAAAACCAGCTCATCCATGCTCAGTCTCGTCCATGTTGTAAGGCACCAGATGATGCTAAATCCCATTAGAGTGAATATGAATATAAATATGGAAATAAATATTATCTTTGATTTTTTCATATTGCATTTCACTTTCAAAAACACCCCAGAACAATTATCCTAAATCATCCTGAGGTGTATCATAATCTCTATTTACTTCAAAAATTCTGCTTCATACCCTTTGGCAATTGCCTCCCAGGTATAAGCATCTTCAATTCTCTTCTTGGCGTCTACGCCCATTTTAGCGATCTCATCGGCTGGCAGTTTCTCAACTGTAGCGATGGTGCTGGCGAGGTTGCCGCATTCCTTGGTCCAGTAGATGGTTGCGTCACCTGCAACCTCACGATTGTAAGCTACGTCAAAGATGAGGTTCATGTTGGTGCTGGCCAGAGCCTCCAAAAGGCTGGGGTTGGTGCCGCCAACTTCGTGGCCGTGGATGTAAGCAAAGGCGTTCTCGCGGATCTTCTTAAGGAGTTCCTTGTCGTAGACGGAGTCTGCGATGACAATCCTTGGGTCATCCGAGAAATGAAGCCTGTTGTCAATGCTGCCCATGAGCTTCTCATTCGGGGTGGTGATGATTATCAGCTTGCGCTCAGAGGAGGACTTCATGAACTCTTTTATGATATGGTCGAAGTTATTCTCCTGCACAAAGCGCCCCACAACCAGGTAGTAACCTTGAGCCTCAGTGTCGTGCTCAGAAAGCCAGTAAGTAAATCTGCTGTCATCGTCCGCGTACTTGGATGACGCCAAATCCGCGCCGTAAGCGATGTAGGTTGTGTTAGGGTTATATCTCTTATAAGTTTTCTGAATGTATTTCTCTATCTCGCGGCTGTCGCAGATGATGCGGTCTGCGTAGCGAACCATGAGTTTCTCAGATATCTTCCAGTAAAGTCTAACCGGTGGGGACCACTTTCTGCGTGCCCAGTCATGGCCGTCGGGGTTAAGGTAGAACTTGCCTCCAAGCTCCTCTATCTGTTTCTTGAAATGTCTCATGTTGAAGCCAATCCTGCAGGCCATGATGAAGAATATCGGCTCCTTGATCTCAGGACGCTCCTTACAGTATTCGATAGCTCTCTTCATAGCCCTGACGTCGTAGACAATTGCCCTGCCAGGCCCAATCTCGCGAACCTTGACGTCAAAGCACTTGGCGCCGTTGTATTCATAGCGCTCATTGTCGTGGGCGATTCTGGCCACGTGATAGCGGATCTTGTCACTGATCCTGTGAAGGGTAAGGTTCTCGATGAAAGTCTCAAACCCGCCATATTCGGCAGGGATGCCTTTGCAGCCTATGCAAAAGACCTGTCTCTTCTGGGTATGAAATTGGAGGTTGTTCTTGCCCTTGCGTTTCATTAACAGTTACGTTTCCTTCCGGAAGTGGTTTCTTACGGTTTGCGAAAGTGCGCATCAAACCAAAGTATATTATAACATACGCGGCAAGATCATCAACTATAATCGGGATTCTATCGGTTTTGTTAGAATTTCGGAGATCTTGGCCAGCAGTATTGCGGGGATGGTCATTATCACAAAGCTCCAGATAAGGATCAGCGGTGAGAAGCGTGGCAGGTAAAGGAGCCACTGGAACTCGGTGGTGTTGACGAAGAACAGGCCGCTTAGGATCCAGTACTGGAAGGAGTATTTGCCCAGGAATGCAAGAGTGTTGTGCACTACTCCTGATTTCAGGGATTTGGTGAAGCAGTAGAATGCGATGAGGAACACGAATACGCATGCGAAGTCGCGGTAAAGGGTGCGCAGGAATACGGTGGCTATCATCACGATGATGCTAAGGATCAGAAGGATGATCGGGCCGAGTTTATCCTTGATTTTGTTATAGGTCTTTTCATCAAGGCTGTACTTGGCAATCAGGAGCCCTACGTGGAATTCCGGGTACCATGTACACAGAAGGCGCAGGGAGCTTAAGAGGAATGTGATGATGCCGGTGAACCGCCCTTCATTGTCCGGAAGGATGTGGTAGAAAAGCAGCGGCGCTATTACGAAGATGAGGACGTCAAGCCAAATTTTGGTGACGTACTTCTGGAGCCTTTTTACGATGGGGAGGACCAGGAGGATCATGAGGTAGACCTTGACGTACCAGCTAAAGGATGCGTAGGTGTGCTCGTTGTCCAGGAGGTTGAACATGTTTCTAAGAAGGTATCTGGGTTCGAATTTGCCCAGATAGATCAGGCAGGGAATTACTGCCAGAAACAGCAGGGTCCAGTAAGATATCAGGAATTTGACTATGCGCTTGAAGATTCTGGACTGCTGCGGCACTATATAGGATTTGTACAGGCCGTAGCCTGAGGCTGCTGCGAAAAGAGCTATGCAGAGCTTGGACTTGGATCCAAAGTAGCGGTCGACGCTCTCCCAGTTGTTGGAGAGGCGGATCATGGGGATCCAGATGTTTTCGGGTAGCACGAAGCCGTTCCCGCAGCCGAAGAGGTGGTGCCAGAACATGAGGATTATTGCTATGCCTTTGAGTTCGGAGATTTCTTTTTTGGTCATGGTGGGTGGCAGCTTGCGTGTGTGGCAGGGGTGTGGCCTTAGCAGATGACGTCCAGGATTTGGGCGATGCCGTGGAGCTGTAAGGGTATGCTGTCTGCCGGGACGAAGATGCAGTCTCCTTTGAAGAAGTTTAGGGTGTAGTCCTGTCCTATGAGTGTTCCGCAACCATCTACGCAAAGCAGGGCGTGGAAGGAGTTGGATCCGGTCTGGAAATCTGTTAGTTTGCGGCCTTCTGTGTTCAGGATCAGTCTCTCTACCTGGAAGTATTTGCATCTATTGAGGAGCTCACGAGCACAGCCGCTAGTATAGTTTATAACACGCATAGGCTGTCTTATTGACGCTGAAGATTTAAAGTTTGCTACTTCCATAGCCTTGTCGATGTGAAGTTCGCGCTTTTTGCCGTCTTTCCCTACGCGGTTGTAGTCGTAAAGGCGGTAGGTAAGGTTTGAAGACTGCTGGATTTCGGCTATGAGGCAGCCAGCGCCTATGGCGTGAACTGTTCCGGGTTCAATAAAAAACAGGTCGTTTTTATGTACTGGCACACTGTTGAGTAGGCGCTCTACTTTGCCATTATCCAGAGCGGTTCTTAGAGTCTCTTTATCAACATCACGATTAAAGCCGTAAACGAGCTGGGCATCAGGCTTGGCAGCCAGAACGTACCACATCTCGGTCTTGCCTCTGCTGTTCTCAAACTTGCGAGCATAGTCGTCATCAGGGTGAACCTGGACGGATAGGTCGGCTTTGGCGTCTATGAGCTTGATCAGTATCGGAAGCTCGGGACTGCCCTCAGTTACTGAGAGCGGGTGGGTACCAAGCCACTCCGGGTGGTCCTTTAAGATCTCGGGTAGTGTCTTGGCGCTGCCGGCAACCTGTGACGGGCCATCCGGGTGTGTGGAGCATACCCAGGCTTCAGCAAAGGGGTCTATGTCGATGCCGAATCCGAAGTCGTCATTTAAGCGGGTTCCGCCCCAGATGTAGTCTTTGGCGGCGGGGGTTAAAAGGAAAGGTTTATTCAAGCTCATACTTCCTCTTATCTTCAACGGTAATTTCGCTTCCAAGCTGTACTTCGATCAGCTGGAGTTCGGTGTCTGCAATAATAGTATGTTTGCAGCCGGCAGCCATGGTGATGACGTCGCCGGGTTTGACGGGCTGTTCCATGCCGTCTACGATGGTGCGGCCCTGGCCTTTGATTACGTTCCAGATTTCGTCGCGCTTTTCGTGGCTGTGGTAGTTCATTCTGTGGCCGGGGTTGAGAGTTACTTTTACGGTCATGCTCTCTTCGCCTACGTCGAGAACTCTATAGCTGCCCCAGCTCTTTTCCGCAAACATGATCTGCTGGTCGATCTCATCGACGAAGGGCTTGATGTATGCGCTCTGTGGCTTGTCGGATACAAGGATTCCGTCCGGTGATGCGGAGACAACGAGGTTGTTGCCGCCCATGATGAGGATCGGGATGCCAAGTTCGTTGACAGCGTGGACGTTGGTGCAGGTTTCGTTCATTCTTACGTCGCCAAGGGATGGTTCTTCCATGGCTTCGGTGAGGGTGTTCCAGGTGCCGAGGTCCTTCCAGGTTCCGCTGTATTTGAGGACGTCGATGGAGGTTTCCTGCTCAACGACTGCGTAGTCGAAGCTGATCTTCTTAAGGTTACTATAGCCTGAGAAGAGTTCGTCGTAGGCAGAGGTGCCAAGGAGCTCTTTACTCTTTGAAAGAACGTAGTTTAATTTGTATGCGAAAACGCCGCCGTTCCAGAGGGCTCCGCCGGCGATGTATTCTTCGGCTTTTTCCTTGGTGGGCTTTTCGGTGAAGGCGTAGGATGTAGCGCCGTCAGCGGTTTTTACGGGTTTGATGTAGCCGTACTTTTCGGATGGATAGGTTGGCTCGATGCCCATGAGTACGAGGTTTTTGTCGCCAGTCTGGGCGGCGGTGCAAAGGTCTTTTACGCACTCAAAATAGCTGTCCTCGACGTATGGATCTACAGGGCAAACGACTACAGCCTCGTCCTCGGGTACTTTCAGCACGTCGTGAAGGTATGCTGTGGCGAGGGCTATGGCTGCGAAGGTGTCTCTTCTGCAGGGCTCAACGCTGATGCCGACGTCTTCTCCAAGCTGGTTGTGGATTGCTGAAACCTGTGACTTGGAAGTTGCGATGGTTACGGTTGCGGATGGGTCTACGGTCTTGATCTGTCTGTAGATGCGCTGAACCATGGACTCGTAGTCGCCTGTGGCTTCGGTTCCCATTGGGATTTCGTGATCAGGTCTTTTAAAAATCTTGATAAACTGTTTGGAACGGATGTCGTTGGAGAGGGGCCAGAGGCGCTTTCCGGATCCGCCGCTTAAAAGTATAATGTTCATGTTTTCTTCCTTATATATAGTGATATTTTTTAGACGAAGTATATTATACTACAGATGGATAGTTTATCAAACCAAAGTATTTGTGCAGGATTTTGTTGGGGTTTGGTTTTGGGGGATTGTTGACTTTTGGTAGTGTAGTTGGCATAATCAGAATTGTCGCGAAGGCTTGAATTATCTGTTGTTGTATATTATTCGATATTGTTTTTTAGATCATTTTTGTATGGAGTAAGGTTTTGGAAGCTAATAAGAACTTTTTGGTTAAGGCATGGAAAAATAATCGTAATCTCGTGTTGGTGTTCATAATCGGGTTTGCGCTGAGGTTATTATATATAGGAAATATTCCGGGAAATGGGGCTCTGTTTGTGGATGAGATGTTCTCGGGGTATGAGGCGTATTCGATAATGAAATATGGCATCGACTTTGAAGGGTATCACCTGCCGGTTTATCTGCCGGCGTGGGGATCGGGGATGAGTGCGATGCAGGCTTATATTCAGATGCCGTTTATTTTGATCTTTGGGCTGAATAGTTTTGCGCTGAGGTTGCCGGCAGCGATTCTTGGGTGTATTACGATTTATGCTTTCTACTATATTTGTAAGTGTATTCGCGGGGAAGAGTTTGCGACGTTTGCGACATTTCTTTTTGCTGTGATGCCGTGGCATATCATGTTGAGCAGGTGGGGACTGGATTGTAACTACTTTGCAGGGTTCATTACCATTTCGATTGCGCTGCTGTTTAAAGCTACGTATGAGAAGAAGTTTTTGCCGCTGGCGTTTTTCTTTATCGGGGCGACGCTGTATACGTATGCGCTGCCTTGGGTGGTGATGCCGATATTCGTGCTTGGTATGACGGTGTACTTTGTGGTTAAGAAGAAGTGGGCGCTGGATAAGTATCTCATCATCTCCTATTGTATACTGGCAGTGATGGCGATTCCTCTGATTCTATTTGTGATGGTGAACTACGACATCATTCCGGAGATCAGTACTGCGTTCATCTCTATTCCGAAGCTCACGCTGTTCCGTGCTGGGGAGATGATCACTTCGCCAAAAGAGATCATCGCAAACTTCTACAACTCTCTCACAATGTTTGTTTCGCAGAACGATGGTACGCTCAATGGGGCTACGCCGATGTTTGGGTTGTATTACAAGTTCAGTGGTGTGTTCATTCTGATCGGTATGTGCCTCACAGCGTTGAATCTGCTGAAGCAAAAAGATGAGCGCCTTCAGCTGTGCTTTCCTCTTTTTCTTCTGTTCCTGTGCTCCATCGTTGTGGCTTCCACAAAGGAGATGGTTTTCTACAGAGTTAACATGATTCACATGCCCATGACATTCTTCCTCGCCGAAGGACTTTGGGCTATTATCCAGATAGTACAGCGCAGATCACAGCAGATCGTTGTAATGATCTACGCCCTTAGCTGCCTGTGCTTCATGTCCTACTACCTTACTATCTACGACGACCAGGAAGCCGAGCTCTTCGCCGACGGCTGCGAAGCTGCCCTCTCATACGTTGATGAGCTCTACGATTCAGGCAGCGTCAGCCCGGACGCCAATGTTCGAGTACTATCCGGATTCAACTTCACTTCTGTCCTGTTCTACGAGAAGTATCCGGCTGATAAGTTTGTAAACGAAGTAGTCTACGAAGAAGTCGACTCCGAAGCCTCCCGCATACTTGCTGAGAGCTTTGGCAAATACCTCTTCACCTACAACCAGGACTACTCCATAGCCCCTATCGACAATGACGTCTACATGTGCTCCGCCCGTGACTACGATGCTCAGGATTATCTGGAGGCAAATGGGTTTGAGCTGAAGTATTTCTCGTATATAGTTGTGGGAACTAAATAATATTGAATAATTCGTTCTAAAAGTTTCATACCAATGCACAATTTGACCGAAGCTTAGTAAGAGTGCACTTTTGAGTTTCACTCCAAAATTAAAATACCCCCGCCCTTGAAGTGCATTTTCAGAGACCTGATTAAGAATTGATTCAGAATTAATCATCCGCCCTCACACTAATCGCCCTGCCAATCGCCTAATGGAGTGAATCCCAAACAAAAATCATTTCTTCTCCAAATTTAAATGCTCTCCAACCGCCCCTCTATTTTCAAAATGGAGTGAACTCAAAAAACTCGTTCTTACCAAAGTTGCCTCCAGCATCGTCATAGTATGAATATGAATCCCCAAACTGAACATAATCAAGATTACTATAGATGTAACACATATATGGACGCAATTATGCCTCGACAACACCCTCTTGCCCTGCGGGTGGCACTTTTATGTGCCGCCCCTTGGTTGCTTATTGGGGCAAAGTGTGAATTGCCCCAGTAGAAATAGGATCTTCCAGGCATTAAATAAGGCCGTCACTGTGACAGCCTTTTCTCATTAAATATTCCCTTAACTCTTTCATATGAAGCAACATCTCCGATATCATAGCGCTTACCAGGCATAACATATGCATGGAGCGTGGTCTGGGCGCTGAGCCATGCAGCGAAGCTGCCTGGCGCATCATAACCGCAACCATTATCCAGGGCTTCCTGAATTCGGGAAAAATCCTGAGCCCTATAGATATAGAATGGCGGAACGGCCAGGGTGCCTTTGGGTGCTTTTGGTTTTTCTTCATATGAGGTAATGGTGCCGTCGGTATCGGTGGTTATGACGGCGGTCTTTTGGAGGGCCGAGAGCTCTTTTTCCTCGTGGCACATAACGCAGCTGGTGCCGATGCTCTTCTGGTAGTCGACAAAACCGCGGAGTGAGAAGTCGAGCATGTTGTCGCCGGCCATGACAAAGACGGAATCTGCTTCGGTTATATCCAGGGCATTTGCGGCGAGCTGGATGTCTTTTACTGCGCCCAGGCGGGTTTCGTTGGTGCTGGTGCCGTCGTCGATGATGGTGATTCTGTTAGCTCTTTTACCAGCCCAGTCTCTGAAAATGTCTGCGAATTTGTGATTGGTGACCACGACATATTCGTTAATTGCATCCCCCAGATCGTCGATGATCCAGTCAAGGATTGACTTGCCGCCCACGTCCAGGAGCGGCTTGGGGAAGTTCTCGGTGAGGGGATACAGTCTTGTGGCGTAGCCTGCGGCTAAAATTATTGATTTCATAGCTGTACTCCATCTGCGCTGGCTGACAGCGCTGCCATGTATTTGCCTTCCAGGGAGGGATAGGCTTTGAGGTATTGTTCGGTTACTGAGGCCAGGATTTCTTCGGACCTGGCGGGGTCGATGAGGGCCATGCAGCAGCCTTTGAATCCGGCACCGGAAAAGCGTCCGCCGTAGATTCCGGGTGTTTTGGTCATTATATCGTAGAGAGTTATTAGCTCCGGGCAGCCGCATTCGTAGTTGTCGACGGAGCTTTTTCCGCTTTCAAAGACGAGGCGGCCGTAGGTTTCGAGATCGCCTTCGCGCCAGGCGTCGGCGCCCTGCTTTGCGCGTTCGAATTCGTTGAAGAAGTGTGTCGCACGTTTGCGGAAGGGCTCCGGGAGGCGATCTTTGTAGGATTCGAAGACGTCGCGGGGAACGGAGCGAAGGACGGTGTCCTTGAATTTCTCATATGGAAGGCCTGCGTAGGCAAGCAGGTTGTAGGCGGCCGCTTTGCATTCGTCCTGGCGAAGGTTGTATGCGGAGTTTGCCAGGGAGCGCTCAAGGCCGCTAAAGAAGATGGCGAACTTAAAGGGCTTCATGGCTGGGTTTTGCGGGATCAATGTGTAGGAGTCATCAAGGCAGTCCAGGTAAAGGAGCTGGTTCTTTTTACAAAGTACCTCGCAGCTCTGATCCAGTTTGCCGCAGTTGACGCCGACGTACTCGTTCTCAGCGCGTTTGGCCAGCATGATGATCTCCCAGTCGCCAAGGGTGATGTTATTGACTTTGGCAAGGGCGGACATGAAGGCGATGATGACGGAGGCTGAGGAACTTAGGCCGCCGATGGGGAGTGTGCCCTGGATGACGGCGCTTACGCCTACGTGGAGGTGGTATTTCTCGGTGAGCATTTTGGCGGCGGCACGGCAGTGGTCAGCCCAGTCGCCTACTTTTTGTTCCGGGATGTCGAAGACGTGGAATTGGGCGCGCTTTGGGAAGTTGAGGCTTCGGATCTCGCAGATGCCGGATTCTTTTTTGCCGTAGGCGATGTGGATGCCTTTGTCGATGGCAAAGCCGTTGATGCTGCCGTTCTGGTGGTCGATGTGGGCGCCGAGGGGGGCGATGCGGTAGGGGCAGAAGGCGATGGCGTCGGGGGATTTGTTGTAGATTTTTTCGTATTCGGTGATGCAGGGGAGGTCATCGGGGTGAGGGGGCATGCCGGTGATGTCCGATGCATTTGTTGTGTCCGAGATGTTTGTGGCGATTGAGGTGGTCTGATCTGCGTTCTGAGTCATTGGGCGGTCTGGCCTTTCTTTTGTTTTTGGTAGTTTATATGATTGGATTGAGATGTCTTT
>JAEEGH010011894.1_pt1 | contig 19657 bp, 12 predicted proteins | sample 9134181 | NCBI WGS metagenome assembly JAEEGH01 (sample SAMN16246544, study PRJNA631951) | gut metagenome | biome: gut microbiome; feature: rumen; material: DP-attached | host: Bos | place: Iran: Karaj | collected 2018-10 | reverse complement strand
ATATCAGGATCATCGCCTACACCATGCCCAATCACGGGAATACTTCCAAACTGACCTACGACAATGCCAACAGGCTTATGGAACTTCTGGCAGATGAGATCCATGAAGTCCCCATCGGTGAGGGTGTGGCGCTTCATCTTAGAGACCTTGGACATGAGCAGACATATCAGGGAGAAGGAGACGTAACCTATGAAAACGCCCAGGCAAGAATGCGCACCTATATCCTGATGGATGCCGCCAACCTGCACAACGGACTGGTCGTCGGCACCGGCGATCTGTCAGAACTGGTCCTCGGCTGGTGCACTTATAACGGCGACCATATGTCGATGTACGGAGTCAATGCTTCCGTACCCAAGACGCTCGTGCGTGAGCTGGTCCGCTATATTGCGGTCAATTCAAAGAGCAAGAGGCTCTGCGATACGCTGCTTGACGTGCTTGACACTCCCGTATCGCCCGAACTGCTCCCGGCGACCGCGGAGGGCGTGACGAGCCAGATCACCGAGGACATCGTCGGACCTTACGAGCTGCACGATTTCTTCCTGTTCTACATGATCCGCTACGGTTTCAGACCGTCGAAGATATTCAGGCTCGCGAATTATGTTTTTGCGGACGATTACGACCGCGCGACGCTGCTGAAATGGATGAAGAGCTTCTACAGAAGGTTCTTTGCGCAGCAGTTCAAACGATCCTGTCTCCCGGACGGCCCGAAGGTCGGGTCTGTGGCACTCTCGCCGCGCGGCGACTGGAGAATGCCCAGTGACATCAAGGCCACCGCATGGATGAAGGAACTGGACGAGCTGTAGGAGGTATAAATGGACGAAAACAACAATAAACAGGGCGGCGACAATAACGGCCGCAAGCCGCAGAATGTGAGGATATTCATCATCTGCCTGATCGCCGCGATACTGGCCATGCTCTTTTTCAAGTATCTGACGGAGCAGGTCCAGTCGGCGAAGGTTGAAGAGGTAACCTACGATGAATTCCTGAAGATGCTGGAAAAGGGAGAAGTCGAGAGTGTGGTCATCGAGAACCAGAGGATCGTGATCACGCCCAAGAACCAGACCTCTTTCTACGGACTTTCATATTACACGGGGATCGTGGACGATCCCGAACTGACGCAGAGACTGTACGATTCGGGCGTTAAGTTCAACGCTCAGGTCATAGACAAGAGCTCGACTATCGTCGACATACTGCTGGTCTATGTGCTTCCGTTCGTGCTGATCTACGTGCTGATGTATTTCTTCCTGCGCATGCTCTCGAAGAGCAGCGGCGGAGTGATGGGCGTCGGCAAATCGAACGCGAAGATCTACGTGGAAAAAGAGACCGGCGTTACGTTTAAGGACGTGGCCGGACAGGATGAGGCGAAGGAATCCATCAGCGAGCTGGTTGATTTCCTGCATAATCCCGGCAAATACCAGAAGATCGGCGCGAAACTGCCCAAGGGCGCGCTGCTCGTCGGACCTCCCGGAACAGGTAAAACACTCCTTGCGAAGGCTGTAGCGGGCGAGGCTCACGTACCGTTCTTCTCGCTTGCAGGTTCGGATTTCGTCGAGATGTTCGTCGGCGTCGGCGCATCGCGAGTAAGAGACCTCTTTAAGCAGGCACAGCAGCAGGCTCCGTGCATCGTGTTCATCGATGAGATCGATGCGATAGGAAAGAGCCGCGACACGCAGTACGGCGGCGGCAACGACGAGCGTGAGCAGACGCTCAACCAGCTGCTTGCCGAGATGGACGGTTTTGACACGAGCAAGGGTATCGTTATCCTTGCGGCTACCAACCGCCCTGAGGTACTCGATAAGGCGCTGCTGCGTCCCGGACGTTTTGACCGCAGGATAATCGTTGACAAGCCCGATCTGAAGGGCAGGGTAGAGGTCCTGAAGGTCCATGCGAAGAACGTGTTCATGGATGATTCGGTAGATCTTGAAGAGATAGGTCTCGCGACTTCCGGTGCAGTAGGCTCTGATCTGGCCAATATCATAAACGAGGCCGCGATCCTCGCTGTAAAGCAGGGACGCACCTCCGTGTCTCAGGCTGACCTGATGGAATCCGTCGAGGTTGTTATCGCAGGTAAGGAAAAGAAGGACAGGATCTTGGGACCCGAGGAGAAGCGCATCGTTGCTTACCACGAGACCGGACACGCCCTTATCACGGCGCTCGAGAAGCATGCGGAGCCCGTTCAGAAGATCACGATCGTACCCAGGACCATGGGTTCTTTAGGATACGTAATGCAGGTTCCCGAAGAGGAGAAGTACCTGATGAGCGAGGCGGAGCTCAAGGCCCGTCTGGTTACGCTCTACGGCGGACGTGCCGCGGAGGAGCTGGTATTTGATTCGATCACTACCGGCGCTTCGAACGATATCGAGAAGGCTACGGGCATTGCCCGCGCCATGGTCACACAGTACGGAATGTCGAAGAAGTTTGGCGCGATCGGTCTCGAGTCGATCGAGAGCAAGTATCTGGACGGCAGACCGGTCATGAACTGCGGACAGGAGACCGCAAGCGACATTGACCGCGAGGTCATGGATCTGCTGAAGTCCTGCTATGACAAGGCGAAGGAACTTCTTAATGAGAACCGTGACGTTCTTGATAAGATCGCAGGTTTCCTTGCAGAGAAAGAGACCATTACGGGCAAGCAGTTCATGGAGCTCTACGATCAGGTAGTGGCTGAAAGAAACGGCGGCAGCGCACAGACCGAAGGAACAGAGTCAGTCGTAACCGCAGAGGAAGCTGTCGCGGAAGGCGTATAACGGATATGAGAACAGAAGAATTTAAAATGGAACGGCCGGGGCAGGCCGAGATCGGTAAGGAATACGAGGTCATCGAAAAAAGTACCGAGGCTTTCTATTACTACATCCTGATGCCTGCCATCGCCATGTCCGGCAACTATTCCCTCGGCGAGAGGATCAAGTCGGGGAAGGGCATCGTAAGAGACATACGCGAGGATGCGAGAGGATACTTCGTTTACGTCGAGTTCGATGAATAATAGGATTATCTATGTTTGATCTTGAAGAAGAATTAAAAAAGCTTCCCGACAAACCGGGAGTATATATCATGCATGACGCGTCCGACGCGATAATCTACGTCGGGAAGGCGGTGAGCCTTAAAAACCGCGTCAGGCAGTATTTTCAGAAGCGCGTGCGCTCGCCCAAGATAGAGAGGATGATCTCGCTGATCGACCACTTCGAGTACATCGTGGTCGGCAGTGAGATGGAGGCGCTTGTACTGGAGTGCAATCTCATCAAAGAGAACCGCCCCAAGTACAACACCATGCTCATGGATGACAAGACCTACCCGTTCATCAAGGTCACTGTCAAAGAGGCGTTCCCGCGCGTTTTTCTTACGCGCAAGCATGTAAACGACGGCGCGCGCTACTTCGGACCTTATACGAATGTCGAGGCCGCCAGGAATACTCTGGAGATGCTGAACGGGCTCTATCATACGCGCAAATGCAGGAAGGCTGTCCCCGACGGAGGCATACCCGGCGAGAGAGCCTGCCTTTATCATCACATGAAGCAGTGCGACGCACCGTGCACAGGCGCGATATCGTCTGAAGAATATAAAAGATCGATCGACAAGATAGTGGAATTCCTCGACGGCAATTCGGGTCCCATCGTAAAAGAACTCGAGGGCAAAATGAAGGAAGCAGCGGCTGCGATGGAATTCGAGAAGGCCGCGGAATACAGGGACCTGATCAGCGACATAAAGCGCATAAACCAGGTTCAGCGCGTGACCAGCGAGGACGAGGGCAACCGCGACGTTGTCGGCCTTGCGGTAGCGGGCGAGGAGGCCGTGGTGCAGGTATTCTTTATCCGCGGCGGGAAGCTCGTCGGCAAGGAACATTATTACATGAACGATATCGGCAGCGAGACACGCGCCGAGATCATGAACGAGTTCGTAAAACAGTATTATTCGGGTACTCCTTCGATCCCGAAGGAGATCCTCTTGAGCGAGGAGATCCCGGAGGCCGAACTGATCGGCGCATGGCTTTCGGAACGTGCGGGCGCGAAGATATATATCAGATCGCCGAAGCGCGGTGAAAAAGAAGGCCTGATAAAGCTCGCAAACAGCAACGCGTCGGGGATCCTCATCCGTGACGGTGAGAAGCTCGCGGAGGCAAAGAAGCGCACATCGGGCGCTCTTGAGGAGCTTGCGCAGCTGCTTGACATACCGGTGCCCGAGAGGATCGAGGCCTACGATATCTCGCATATCAGCGGCTTTGAGACCGTAGGATCGATGGTCGTATACGAGAACGGCAGGCCGAAGCCCGGAGATTACCGCAAGTTCAGGATCAGGACCGTTACGGGCCCCGATGATTATGCATCTCTTGCTGAGGTACTCACCAGGCGTTTCGAGCACGGCAGGAAGGAACTTGAAGAAGCGAACACCGGGGAAGGGAAGCTCACGAGTTTTTCGAAGTTCCCCGACATTATCATGATGGACGGCGGAAGAGGTCAGGTAAACGTATGCCTCGAGGTGTTTGAAAAGCTCGGTCTCGATATCCGTGTCTGCGGCCTTGTAAAGGACGACAATCACCGAACCAGGGGCATTTATTACAACAATATCGAAGTACCGATAGATACCGGTTCCGAGGCGTTTAAGCTGATCACGAGGGTACAGGACGAGGTCCACCGCTTCGCGATCGAGTACCACAGGATGCTGCGTTCCAAGGAGCAGGTTCATTCGATCCTCGACGACATCGAGGGCATCGGACCCGTAAGGCGCAGGGCGCTCATGCGGCATTTCGAATCGCTTGAGGCCATCAGGAACGCGAGCGTCGAAGAGCTCGCGGGCTGTGAGAACATGAATATGGCCGCAGCCGAAGCGGTTTACGCATTTTTCAGGAAAAAAGAGGACAATAATGGCACTTAATCTGTATCTGGGCTCGTCCGGAGCGGGCAAGTCCCATGAACTGTATGAAATGATCGCACGGGAAGCTGCGGCCGATCTCGACCGCAACTTCCTGCTTGTTGTGCCCGAACAGTTTACGCTGCAGACACAGCGCGACATGATCGCGATGAGCCCGACCGGCGGTATCATGAACATCGACGTCCTGAGCTTCCCGCGCATGGCGCACCGTATCTTCGAGGAGCTTGGGGTCAAAACTCCCGTAACGCTCGAAGACACAGGCAAGACCATGATCGTAAAGAAGGTCGCGCTCGACCGCGCGGACAGGCTCGGAGTTTATGCGGGCAAGATCCACAGGAGAGGCTTCATACAGGAGATGAAGTCGCTGATAGCGGAATTTTATCAGTACGGGATTGGCCCCGATAAACTGGAGAAGATGATCGCGATGTCGGGAGAGCGGCCGAGGCTTACCGGCAAGCTGAAAGACATTTCCGAGATATTTGAAGGCTTCAGGGAATTCATAAGCGGAAGGTTCATAATGAACGAGGAGCTGCTCGAGCTGTTCATTGAGAACGCTCCGAGATCCGCGGTGCTGAAGAACGCATGCGTCTGCTTCGACGGATTTACCGGATTTACGGTCATGCAGCTGAAATGCATCGAGTGCCTTATGAACATGGGCTGCGAGCTGTATATCACGGTCACGGTCGATCCTGCGGCGGCCGATAAGCTCCCCGAGGAAGAGGACCTGTTCTGCCTCAGCGAGAAGACGATAGAGAAGCTCGTGAACATGGCCGATAAGGCCGGATGCGAGGTTAAGAAGCATATAACAGCGCCGGAGCGCAATCCGAGATTCGTGAATTCTCCCGCGCTCGCAGCGCTCGAGAAGAACCTGTTCAGACCGGGTGCGGGATCGACTGCGGAATCTGCCGGGATAGAGGTCGTATCCTGCGAGAGCCCTGCTGCGGAGGTAAGGTTCTGCATCAGCGCGATACAGAGGCTTGCCGCGAAGGAGGGCTACCGTTACGGGCAGATAGGCGTGATCGTAGGAGATATGGAGACTTACGGCCGCATTGCCGGAAGGGAGTTCCGCAAATCGGGAGTTCCTTTTTTCATTGACCGCAAGAATAACATACTCGGCACAGCGCCGGTGGAAATGCTGCGCGCGGTGATAGAGATCGCGTCGGGCGATTTCGCGCACGAGAGCGTATTCCGCTTCTTAAAGACCGGCCTGACGGGCATAGACAGGAACGACATAGAGCGGCTGGAGAATTACTGCTCGGCGCGCGCGGTACGCGGCAGGGGCATGTGGCACAAGACCTGGGCCGGCAAGTACAGGAGCAGATACGAGATCGATCTCGACGCGGTAAATGCGACGAGGGAGCAGGTACTGGGCCTGATCGACGATACCGTGTCCGTTCTGTCGGACAAGAAGTCTACGGTTGTAGAAAGAACAAATGCATTAAAGGCGCTCATAGAGCGCTGCGGAGTATACGAAAAGCTTGAGGCCGAAGCGGAAGCGAAGAAAGAAAGCACGGAATACGCGGAGAGGCTCGAAGGCTTAGAGGCCGCGCAGCTTCCCGAAAAGATAGACGAGGTCTTCGAGAGGATATGCCTGCTGCTGGGAGATGACGTGACCGATCCGGCGGAGTTTGCGGATATCCTGGATACGGGCTTTTCCGAGGCAAAGCTCGCACTGATACCCCAGGAGAGCGACAGCGTGGTGATCGGCGATATGGAGAGGACCAGGTTCAATTCGGTCCGCGCTCTGTTCCTGCTCGGCTGCAACGAGGGCATCATCCCCGCTTCGAAGGGCGACGCGGGACTGCTCTCCGACGCGGAACGCAGCATTTTCGCCGAGAATGACATCGAACTCTCGCCCACGAAGCGCGAAAGTGCGTATCTGAATGAATTCTATCTGTATCTGAACCTCACAAAGCCCACCGGGAGGCTTTATCTGTCATACCACAGGATGACTGCGGATAAGAAGCCCGGCAGGCCTTCGTACTTTATAGGGAAGCTGCTGAAGCTCTTTGACGGACTTCAGATCAGGGACCTGTATCCGCAGGACACATTCCTTCTTCCCGGAAGCGACGGCGGATGGCGCGCCGCGGCCGATATCCTGAGGATTGAGGCGGAGGGCAGGACCGATACCGCAGAAGACGACGGCTCCGAAGCGGCGCAGAAACGGGCTGAGGAGAAAGCTGAGAGGAGGAACGCAGCGGAACAGCTCCTCTACGAGCTTTCAAAGAGCGATCCGGGTGCATATGCGAGGCTCCTCGACGGAGCATTCAGGATCGCGGTTCCCGAGCGCATCACGCAGGAGAACGCCGCGAAGCTCTACGGGGATACACTCACGGGCAGCGTAACGATGCTCGAGACTTACGCGCGCTGCGCATTCTCGCATTTTGTCAAATACGGGCTGAGGCTCGAGGAGCAGACCGAATATGAGGTGGGCACGGCAGAACTCGGAAATATCTATCATAAGGCCCTGGAGTGCTACTGCGTGGCCCTGAAGGCGCAGAAAATAAGATGGCATGACGTTGAGCCCGGAACGCGCAGTAAGCTCGAAGAAGAAGCGCTTAACGAGGCCTTTGGGGAATACGGCGATATCCTTGAGGACAGCAGCAGGAACGCATATATCAAAAAGCGTGTCGCAAGAGTCCTTAAAAGGACGATCGATACGATCGAGAGCCAGGTAAGGGCCGGAGAGTTTGAACCCGAATTCTTTGAAAAGGGCTTTAAGCATGCGGGCGAATTCATGCAGTTCGAGGGCAGGATCGACCGCATGGACACCTACGAAAAGAACGGCAAGAAATATCTGAGGGTTGTGGATTATAAGTCCGGCAAAAAGGACTTTGAACTTGATAAACTGTTTTACGGACTGCAGATACAGCTCGCAGTCTACATGAGAGAGGGCCTGAAGGAGATCTCGGAAGGCGGACGGGACGCGACCGTGACCGGCATGTATTATTACAACATCGACGATCCGCTGGTCGACTTAAGCGACGGCAGCAGTACCGACGCCGAGAACAAGCTTCGCAATGCTCTCAGGATGAAGGGCCCGTCGCTGGACGGCGCCGAGATGCTGAGATTGCACGATACGGAGCTTGCCGATGATGCCGGTGAATACAGGCAGGAGAGCTACAGCTCGCCCGTCATCAGTGCCGGTACCACAAAGGCCGGCAAACTTACGGCAGCAACCAAAGTGTTCACGGGAGAACAGTTCGAGAGCATCGGGAACTATACCGTGGAACGCATCAGGGAAAATTCGGCCGAGATCCTTAAAGGAAGGATTGATATCGACCCTTATGAGCTCGGAGGCGCGAACGCCTGCAAATACTGTCCGTACGGCGGTATCTGCGGATTTGACGTGAGCCTTGGAAGCAGGTACAGAAGACTTAAGACATTTACTTCAGAGGATGAGATATGGCAGCGGATAGATGGAGCGAAAAACAGCGGGAAGTAATAGACAGCAGGAAAGAAAACCTGCTTGTTTCGGCTGCCGCGGGTGCGGGAAAGACTTCTGTGCTCGTGGAGAGGATACTGCGCCTTATCACCGATGAGGGACAGGATGTGGACCGGCTCCTGGTCGTTACATTTACAAGGGATGCGGCTTCGAACATGAGGGAGAAGCTCGCGGACGGACTGGAAAAGCTGATCATGGCGGATCCCGACGACCGGAGGCTCAGAAAGCAGCAGATGCTCCTGCACAATGCGTCGATCACGACGATCGACAGCTTCTGCAACAGCGTGGTCAAGGAATTCTTCCATGAAACAGATATCGATCCGGGCTTCAGGATCGGAAGGACGGCGGAAATCGTGCTCATGCGCAACAAGGTGCTCTCCGACCTGATCGAGGAATCGTATGCATCGGGCGACCAGGCTTTCGCGGATATGATCGAGAGCTACACTTCGTCAAAGAGCGACGCGAGCATTGAGGAACTGATCTTAAGGCTCGCTTCGGCGGCTGAGGCGCAGGCCTGGCCCGAAGAATGGCTGGACCGGCTCGAGGCGGATTTTGTGGCCGAGAGCGAGGGCAGGAGCGGTATCAGGGACGAGTGGAAGCGTTTCATTTTCGATTATGTACGCGCGCAGATCACGGATATGCTGCCGCGTCTTGGGCGTGCGCTGGAAATATGCGGAATGGACAATGGCCTGGCGTCATATACCGATGTGATCGCAGCCGAGCTCGCAGCGGCAGAGGCCGTGGCTGAGGCCGCGGATTACGATGCGCTGGCTGACCTGATCTCGGGCATGGACAGCTTCAGGACTCTTCCGAGGGCGTCGGGAATCGACGAGAACTTAAAGAACCGTGTAAAGGACACAAGGGATGCTTACAAAAAGCTGATCGGCGACCTGCGCGCCAGATATTTCTCATGCAGCGAGGCCGAGACAAACAGGGAGCTCGGCGCCGCGGCGGGCCCCGTCATTACGCTCATCCGCATCACGAAGGAATTCATGCGCCGTTTCCTTAGCGTTAAGAAAGAGAAGAATGTGCTCGATTTCAGCGACATTGAGCATTTCACGCTCGAGATCCTGACCGACCGCGACGCAAACGGGGATATAGTCCCGAGCCATGCGGCGACAGAGCTTAAGGATCGTTTTACCGACATTTTCGTCGATGAGTACCAGGACAGCAATTTCATTCAGGAACAGATAATCAACATAATCGCGAAGGATACGGGCTCACGGCCTTATACATTCATGGTGGGCGATGTAAAGCAGAGCATCTACCGCTTCAGAATGGCCAAGCCCGAGCTCTTCATGCGCAGATTTGAGAGATACCGCAAGGAGCAGAAGGACGGAAGGGTTATCTGCCTCGGGCAGAACTACAGAAGCCGTCCGGAGGTCCTCGACAGCACGAATGAGGTATTCTACGCCTCGATGAGGCACGAGATCGGCGGTATAGACTACGATGACGAAGCGGCGCTCGTATGCGGGCAAAGACTGCTGGCAGCAGACGGAATGCCGAAAAAAGATGAGAACAGGACCGAGCTGATCGTACTCTCGGACAAAGACGCGGACGAGGAGGATGGAACGGGAGCCGAGGCCCTGAGACACCTGGAGGCAGCAGCTGTCGCGAAGCGCATAAAGGAGCTGATCGCGAGCGGGCTGATCATCAACAAGGGCGAAAAAGACGAGCACGCGGTCGGTTACGGCGATATCGTGATCCTTCTGCGTACGATGAAGTCATGGGGCGACTGCTACGCGGAGGAACTCGAGGCGGAGGGCATACCCACCTACTACAGCTCGGGCGGCGGATTTCTTGGTACTTACGAGGTCACCGCGATGCTGCAGTATCTGAAGATACTGAACAACCCGAGGCAGGATATCCCGCTCGTGGCGGTACTTAAATCGGAGCTTGCCGGGCTTTCCAGCGACGAGCTGGTCTCAATAAGGAGCTTCGGCGGCACGGAAAGATGCTTCTGGGACTGTGTGGAACTTTACTATAAGGAAGGTCCCGACGAAAGCCTTCGCGGGAAAATAGACTCATTCCTCGCAATATACAACGATATACGTTCGATGAACCTGAACCGCGATATCCCGCGCGTGATCGAGGCGATCTATGACAGGACCGGCTTTGATCTCTACTGTGCGGCTCTTCCGGGCGGCGACAGAAGGGCGCTCAATCTTGAGATGCTCTCGGAATACGCCGCGGAATATGAGGCCGGAAGCTTCTCGGGGCTGTACAGCTTTGTAAGATACCTGGAGCAGATCATCGATTCGGAGCAGGATCTGGAAGAGGCTTCGGGCGCAGAAGCGGGCAATTCCGTGCGGATCATGTCGATCCACAGGTCTAAAGGCCTCGAATTCCCGATCGTCTTTGTCGGAGGCATGGGCAAGCAGCTGACCGACCAGGACAGCACGAAGAGCGTCATAATCAGCTCCGATCACGGCATCGGGGCAAAATATACCGATCTTGCGCTGCGCAGGAGAAAGGATACCTACAGGCGTTTCCTGATCCAGAAGATGATGCAGATGGATTTCATGGGCGAGGAACTGAGGCTCCTGTACGTTGCGATGACTCGCGCGAAGCAGAAACTGATCATGGCCGGAGCGTTAAGGAAGAGCTTCTACAAGCCCGAAAAATGGCAGGAGGCCGCAGAATCGACGAATACCGCATATTCGGTGGCGTATATCGAAAAAGCCTCGTGCTTCATGGATTTTGTTTATCCTGCGGCACTCAGATACCCCGAGGATTTTGCGATAGTAAGGCCCGGCGGGAGTGAGTCGGGTGCGGACACAACGGGGACAGACACGGAGGACATGGCCGGCAGTACAGACGGTGTGGTTGCAGCAGGCAGCGCTGACGGAACAGCCGCAGGCATATCTGCTGACGCGGCAGATATCCGCAGCCGCAGGGCGGCCTTCGAAAACCTCAAGGACCCCGGAGACTCCGAGATACGTGAGCTTCTGCGCTTTGTATACCCGAGAGGCAGCGCTCTTCCCGTGAAGCTCTCGGTATCGGATCTGAAGCACGCGAGCATGGAAGAGGCCGGGGAGACGGCGTCGTGGGTCAGCGGGGCGCCTTCGGGCGGAGCGGTCCGCGGAACCGTATATCATCTGGTCATGCAGTTCATTCCCTTTACCCTGAAGGGAGAGGACGAAGTCTGCGCTTTTCTTGATTCGCTTGAAAAAAGTGGTATAATTGACGAGGCGGAAAAGGCGCTCGTAAAGACTTCGGACATCGCGGCGTTCCTTGACACGGAGCTTGCGGCGCGCATGGCGGCATCGGACGCCGGAGGGCACCTGAGACGTGAGCAACCCTTCGTGCTCGGCAGAAAGGCCTGCGACATCGATCCCGTGCGTTACGCGGGGGCGGAGGACATCATCCCCGTGCAGGGCATTATCGACTGCATGTTCTCGGAAAACGGCCGATACGTGATACTCGACTACAAGACCGACCGCGTCGGACCGGGTGAAGAGGAAGTGCTCGTAAAGCGTTACCGCGAACAGCTGAAGAATTACGCCGAGGCGGTATCGAGGATCATAGGCGAGCCCGTTGAAGAGAGGGTGCTCTACTCGTTCTCACTCGGCAAAACAATAGAAGTTTAAGGAGATCCCGATGGAACAGTATACCGGATTTGCGTCTGTCTACGATCTTTTCATGGACAATGTGCCGTACGACGAATGGACGGCGTATATCGACGTGCTCTTGAAGAAATACGGCATAAAACCGGGCCCCAACACAGAGGTTCCTCTGATATGCGAGCTGGGCTGCGGGACCGGAAATATCACGCGCAGGCTTAAGGCGCGCGGTTATGACATGATCGGCATCGACATTTCATCCGAGATGCTCCAGGAGGCGCAGGAGAAGGAAAAGCAGGGCGATGACGCGATCCTGTACCTTTGCCAGGATATGCGCGAATTTGAGCTCTACGGGACCGTTGCGGCGGTCGTGAGCGTATGCGACAGCCTGAATTACATCACGGAGCCGGAGGACCTGCTGCAGGTGTTTGAACTCGTGAACAATTACCTCGATCCGGGCGGACTGTTCATTTTCGATCTGCATACGCCTTACTATTATTCGAGAGTACTCGGCGATTCCGTGATCTGCGAGAACCGCGACGAGGGAAGCCTGATCTGGGAGAACTACCAGGACCCCGAGAGCAGGATCCACGAATTTGACATAACGGTCTATACAAAGAACGAGTCCGGGACGTACGGGCGGTTCGAGGAGACGCATTACCAGCGCGAATACAGCGCGGCTGAGGTAAAGAGGCTCTTAAAGCAAGCCGGGCTTGAGGTGCTCGACGTATTCGAGGCCTGCACCGAAGAAGCGCCCGCAAGGAACAGCGAGAGAGTTTATTTTGCGGCAAGGACCCGCAAAAAGGAATAAAAGCCGATTCTAAGGAGGAGATGAAAGAATGGGCGATTACATTGTCCGCGCAACAGCGGCAAACGACAACATAAGGATATTTGCGATGACTTCGTCGGAGCTTGTCGAGGAGGCCAGACGCAGGCACAAAACGAGCAATGTCGTGACGGCGGCGCTCGGAAGACTGCTCACGGCGGGCGCGCTGATGGGGAGCATGCTAAAGAACCCCACGGACGTGCTGACACTGCAGATAGAAGGCTCGGGACCGGTACAGGGACTTACGGTCACGTCAGGCATCGGAGAGCAGGAGACGGACGGCAAAGAGCATGACATCGTCTGCGTAAAGGGCTATCCGAAGACGCCGGTGGTGGAGATACCCCTGAAGCCTTCGGGCAAGCTCGATGTGGGCGGCGCGATCGGAAAGGGAATACTCACCGTCATAAAGGACATGGGCCTTAAGGAGCCTTTCTCGGGGCAGACGGAGCTGATCTCGGGCGAGATAGCCGAGGACCTGACTTATTATTTCGTGAATTCGGAACAGGTTCCTTCCTCGGTAGCACTGGGAGTCCTCGTGGAGCCCGGCGGAAGCGTGATCTGCGCGGGCGGCTTTATCATCCAGCTGCTTCCCTTTGCAGAGGACGAAGTGATAACGAAGCTCGAGGAGAGACTCGGCAGCCTGGAACCCGTTACTTCGATGCTCGCAGCGGGCAAGACTCCGGAGCAGATAGTCGAAGAGATATTCGGGGACATGGACTTAAAGATCGTGGATCACATTCCCGCACGATTCTACTGCGACTGCAGCAAAGAACGCGTCCGCAAGGCCGTAATGAGCATAGACGCAGCGGATATTAAGGAAATGATCGCAGAGGACAGGCCGATCGAGGTTAACTGTCATTTTTGCGGGTCAAGCTATACATTCGGTGTTGATGAGCTCAAAAACATACTTGCGGAAAAAACGGAAAAATGACATTAATTTTTCTTTTTATGAATTCTTATATAAAACTTGACAGATAACAAATTCTAGGGTATAGTTAAAAACAGATTAGAAAGGGATAGGAGATATTACCTATGGCTAAACGAGTACTTGTATGTGATGACGCTGCATTCATGAGAATGATGATTAAGGATATCCTTACCAAGAACGGATATGAAGTAGCGGGAGAAGCAGAGAACGGTGCGATCGCCGTTGCTAAATACGCTGAGACCAAGCCCGACCTGGTTATGCTTGATATCACCATGCCTGAGATGGACGGTATTCAGGCGCTGAAGAAGATCAAGGAATCGGATCCCGGTGCTGTTGCGATCATGTGCTCGGCTATGGGTCAGCAAGCTATGGTTATCGAGTCGATCCAGTCAGGTGCGAAGGACTTTATCGTTAAGCCTTTCCAGGCTGACCGTGTTATCGAAGCTATCAAGAAAGTTATCGGTTGATGATATTGGCCGCAGGTTGCGGTTGATTTATGACCTGCTCATTTATGAGCAGGTCTTTCTTTTCTAAAGGCACCGGCAGGAAGACGCCGGCCCGGTGCGGGATAATTGCTAAACGGAGTCTGTATGGAAGATAATAAAGAAATGCTGGTCAACTATATAACGGACAATTTCAATCCGGCCGCGGCGGTGAAACAGCTCGGAGCCGATATTCGAAGTGCGGTAAATACGATATTCGGTTCGGCAGAGCTTATTTCGCATGAAGCCGTGAGCGACGAGGTGCTCGGGCGCCTCGATGAGATCAGACATTCCGCAACGGTCGTGATGCATACCACAGACGCCGTCTTTTCTCTTTTAAAGATCCTTCACAACGATTACGAGATCGTTGAGGAAGAATACAATTTCGAAGATATCGTTCTTGCCATCCGAAAGGTCCTCGAGCAGGGTGCTTCAAAGAAGAACCTCGAGGCCGTCATTGATATCGATCCCGGTATTCCCTATAAGATGTTCGGCGATTCCGAACTGATCATTTCCATGCTCACGCAGCTCGCGGAGGGCGCCATTTCCGCGACCGAAGAAGGCAATGTTACCTTTGCAGCGAGCGTTGCGAAGGATTCGGGCGGAAGGGTCACGCTGCAGTTCGACATGATCGACTCGGGCAGGGGACTGCTCCAAAACAATATTGCCGCTGCAATAATCGAAAAGAATGAGAACAATAAAGCCGTGGGCGCCGATTTCGTGGCGATGGGACTCTATACGACAGGCTATCTTGCCGGCAGGATGGGCGGCAAGCTGATGGTAAAGACCAGACCGGGCAAGGGCTGTATGTTCACGCTTACGATAACTCAGGGCAAGGTAGGCGCGGAGACGATCGGAGACAGATATGAGATCGAGGCTTCGGGCAGGGACCGCGAAGTGCCTTTCCTTGCGCGCAACGCGCGTATCCTCGTCGTTGCGAGGAACCTGGGCCGTGCCGGTAAGATCAGGAAGATGCTCAGCGCATACGGAGTTATGGCCGATATCACGGACAGCACGAAAGAATCATGCGGCCTGCTACAGAAGATCGACTACGATCTGATACTCGCGGACGCGAAGATGACGGACAGAGAGGGCAGGAATTCGGCCGATATGATCCGTGCCGCTGCGAAAGAGGAAGCAAAGAACGGCCGTGACGGAATACAGGTGGACGTATTCGGGGACAAGCCCGGATATGCTGACATTGAGACTGTACTGAAGAATAATCTTTCCGAGGAGGATCTGACTTTCTTCTCCGATTACGAATACGAGACGGAGGAGCTGAAAACTCTCGAAAAGATGGGACTGAACGTAAGGTCGGCGCTCGCGAATTTCGGAGGAAGCGCCGAAGAATACAGGGACGTTCTGCTGACGACATGCCGGAGCAGCGATACGAAGGCTCTGATGCTCAATCATTATCTCGAGCAGCACGATTACAAGAATTATATCGTAACGATGCACGGAATACTGGGAGTAGCGCAGGTCATCGGAGCGGATTCGCTCGAGGCGCAGGCCAGGGAGCTCGAGACCGCGGCGAAGCAGGGCAACCGCCAGTCGCTCGAAGAGAAGACGCAGACGTTCAGCGACGAATTTGACAGGTTGTTAACTTCCATCAGAAGTGCTATAATGACGCAGGAAAAGGAGATAAATAAGGGTCTTATCGATAAAGAGGATCTCCTTTTGATAATCTACGAGCTCAAGGGGTATCTGAGCGATTACCGTCTGAACGAGGCCGAGATGCTTTTCTACTCGCTCGCGTCGTTCATGTACAGCAACGAACGAGTAATGGAGCTGATACACCGTGCGGAAGAGCAGATGCTGTCGTACAATTATAACGACCTGAACGAGACGCTCGACGAGATCATCTCGTGTCTGTACGCAGAGCAGTAGGATTGTTCAGGACCCAATAGGACTGGTACGCGAGTAGCGTATACAGCAAGGAATCAGAATCGGCTGAAAGCCGATTCTAAATAGGAGGTATTTATATGGCGACAAAGAAAGCGCCCGCTAAGCCCGCCGATGCAAAGAAGAAGGCGGATGAGAAGAAAAAGAAGAACGCATGGCTGAAGTATTCGGCTGCACAGCTTAAGGCTGTGGATAAGCTCGCGGATGAGTACAAGGAATTCATTTCCAAGTGCAAGACCGAGAGAGAGTGCGTAACCGAGATCGTAAAACAGGCAAAGGCACTCGGATATAAGGACCTGGATACGGTCAAGAAAGTTAAATCAGGAGATAAGTTATACTCCGTAAATATGGGTAAGGCGATCGCACTTTTCGTGGTCGGAACCGAACCTCTCGAGAAGGGTATGAAGATCCTCGGAGCACATATCGACTCCCCCAGGATCGACATCAAGCAGAACCCTGTTTATGAAGATAAGGACCTCTGCCTGCTCGATACACACTACTATGGTGGTATCAAGAAATACCAGTGGGTTACCATTCCTCTTGCCATCCACGGCGTTGTATGCAGGAAGGACGGCACCACACTGAACATTGTGATCGGCGAGGGTGATAAGGATCCCGTTATCGGCATTTCCGATCTGCTGATCCACCTCTCGCAGGACCAGATGAAGAAGGACGCCTCGAAGGTCATCGAGGGCGAGGACCTGAACATTCTCGTAGGAAGCATTCCGCTGAAGGATGCCGAGAAGGACTCTGTTAAGGCAAATGTACTTAAGCTGATCAAAGAAAAGTACGGTTTCGAAGAGGAAGATTTCCTCTCGGCCGAGCTCGAAGTAGTTCCCGCGGGACGCGCAAGAGATTTCGGCCTTGACCGCAGCATGGTATACGGTTACGGACAGGACGACAGGATCTGTGCATTTACTTCGGCGAAGGCTCTGTTTAATACTACATCTGTAGACAGAACAGCGGTATGCATCCTCGTTGACAAGGAAGAGATCGGAAGCGTAGGAGCGACCGGTATGACATCCGTATTCTTCGAAAACGCGGTTGCCGAGCTGATGGATAAGAAGGGCGAGTACAGCGAGCTGAAGGTTCGCAGGGCCCTTGCCAATTCACACATGCTCTCATCCGATGTAAGCGCAGCGTTCGATCCCAATTTCCCTTCGGTCATGGAGCCCAAGAATGCCGCTTATCTCGGCTGCGGAATGTCATTTAACAAGTTCACCGGTTCACGCGGCAAGTCGGGTTCGAACGATGCGAATCCCGAGTTCATCGCAAAGATCCGTGCGATCCTCGACAAGAACAATGTATCGTACCAGTTCTGCGAGCTCGGTAAGGTAGACCAGGGCGGCGGAGGAACGATCGCTTACATCATGGCTAAATACAACATGCAGGTTATTGACAGCGGCGTTGCATTGCACAACATGCACGCTCCTTGGGAATTGTCCAGCAAGGCCGACATCTACGAAGCTGAACTCGGATACGAAGTATTCTTAAGAGAAATCTGATACAGGATTAAGGAGGGGGGCCGTAAGACGGCTCCCCTTTAGTATGAGTATTGCTGATGGAAAATAAACATAAGAAAACATTATACAAATCATTAGCGATACTAATGCTAATGATAACGCCGCTTCTGACATGCTCGTGCACATTAAAAAGCGGAGCACGAAAAAGCGCGGGAACAGCTGATGATACGGGCTTTTCGACGGTCCGTGAGAGCGGGTATCTGTCCGCGTCTTTCTTCGCTTTCGATACATATATGACGATCACCGTCTACGAAGACAAAGACGGGCCGGTAGATGAGAGCGGCATGCGAAGACTTGCCGAAGAGGCGCAGAGGCTCGAGAAGATATTCAGCACGACGGATCCGGAGTCAGAGGTATACCGATTCAACCTGAGGAGCAGCGACCGTATGGAGTTCTCTGCGGAAGTATTGCAGCTGTTCGGGCGGACGAAGGATATATTTGAACGTACCGGCGGAGCGCTCGATGTGACCGCCTACCCGATGGTCAGGGCCTGGGGCTTTACCACGGGAGAGCACAGGATCCCTTCGGAAGCGGAACTTTCTGAACTGCTCGCGAAAGTAGGCATGGAAAAGGTCAGCGCATCGGAGAACGAACTGATCGCGGAAAAAGGAACGGAGCTTGATTTCGGGGCGACTGCCAAAGGGTATCTCTCCGACGTGCTCACCGGAATGCTGAAAAACATGGGAGCGGAGCATGCGATGCTCGACCTCGGGGGCAATATAGAGGTCATCGGGACCAAAGCGGACGGCAGTAAATGGAAGATAGGCATAAAGGATCCGAAGAACGAAGCCGGGATCATTGGATATGTATCCGTCAGTGATGCGGCGGTTGTGACATCCGGCGGATACGAGAGGTATTTTACGGACGATGCGGGCAATGTGTACTGGCACATACTCGATCCGTCCACGGGAAGTCCGGCGCACTCGGGAGTGATATCCGCCACGATAGTTGGCGAAGACGCGACACTCTGCGACGCGCTCTCGACCGCTTTCTTTGTGATGGGAGCGACAGGTGCCGCAGATTATTATGACACCTACGGCGGCATAGAGTACATCCTGGTCATGGAGGACGGCAGCAGGATCGTATCGGAGGGACTGGAAGAGGTATTTACTGCGGCTGATTCGTCAGCTGTAGAATAAATAGCGGATTACCAACAGTTAAAAGGCGAAAAAGTAAAACAAGAGAAGAATATTAATTAAATCAGGATATAACAAGATGACATCAATCGAATGACGGAGAACATTAGAAACCGATCTCGGGAGATCACGAACAGATACCGATTCTGTTAAATCAGGATTTAATATATAGATAAAGAAAAAATGTTGCATATTTTATGGAACCGGGTGGGGAACTTACTCGTCTAATGTGTGAAAGGGAGCTATGAACGAAGAAAGAAACGGGAATGACTATTCCATCGAACAGCTGATGCGCGAGCATGGCAATGCGGTCCTCAGAACCGCGTACGCCTATGTGAACGACAGGGATGCGGCGGAAGATCTCTTTCAGGAGGTCTTTATAAAGGCCTACTATAATATGGATAAATTCCGGGGAGACTGCTCTATAAAGAGCTGGCTGATCCGGATTACGATCAATGTCTGTAAGGACTATCTGAAGAGCGCTTACCAGCAGAAGGTCGTTCCGATGATGGAATTTGAGGAAGACGCCATTGTTTCGGACGACGATTTCGAGGAGATCGAGAACGCGGACCGGAACAAAACGATAAGGCAGGCGGTCGAGTCTCTGCCGGAGACTTACCGCGAGGTAGTAATGAGTGTTTACTTTAATGAAATGAGCGTGGCCGAGACGGCGGAGGCTTTGGGAATAGCCGAAGGAACGGTAAAGAGCAGGCTGTCGAGGGCACGTGATGTACTAAAAAATAAACTGGAAGGGAGGATCTGACCATGAACGAAGATATCAGGAAAAATATTGTTGACGAAAGCGGCAAAAACTCCGACAATATAGTTGATATCGAGGCTTTTGCCGGCAGTTACGAAGCTGACGCAGAGTTTGAAAACTTAATAAAGAACGGCCTTAATGAGTCTTGGGACGACCTGGGACTTTCGGTAAGCGACGATCTGATCGCACGCCCCATGGACGCGATAAAGAATGCGGGTGAGCGGGC
>JAEEGH010011892.1_pt1 | contig 19659 bp, 13 predicted proteins | sample 9134181 | NCBI WGS metagenome assembly JAEEGH01 (sample SAMN16246544, study PRJNA631951) | gut metagenome | biome: gut microbiome; feature: rumen; material: DP-attached | host: Bos | place: Iran: Karaj | collected 2018-10 | reverse complement strand
GTCAACCTACACCAGTAATAAAGTTAAACCAGAGTCAACTTCTTTCAGGGGAAGGCTCCAATCGGAGTCAACCAAAATCAGGAAAGTACATGTAGGTCCATTTATTGGACCGAGGGGCGCGTTTTGGTGGGGTTTTCGTGCCTATAGGTCCACAGAATGGACCGATGGACACGCTCTGGGGGAAAACGGGTTGAAGGGGCAGCGCCCCCTCCAAATAACGTCTTCAGTGCTCGTATAGGTCCATGAGGGGGACCGGTACGGGCATTTTGGGGGTGTTTTTGCTGGTATAGGTCCCGCCGCTGGACCTGTACGAGCACCTGCGCCAAAGAACACCGGCGTCGGCAACTGTCTACACCTGCTCCACCAGCACGAAACACCCGTCCTGCAAAACACCAGACGGGGCCACAGAAATAGACTGCCGACGAAGCGAAGACGCGGGCGAAGAAGAAATCGCAATAATGACCGTCCTTTGGGAAAGATTCCGTATATTTGTCTTTCCCAATACTTGTAAGTATGCAGCTTAACCGAACCTTACTTACTTTTGCGGCGGCCGTTATGCTCCTTGTGCCCGCCCGGGCGCAGGAAAGCGGATTCCGCGCTTTCATCGACCGGATCGCCGGTCCTTCCCCCGAACTGGACCCGGAGGCCATCTATCAGCCCCGGCCCCGTTTCCATTTTGCGCTGACGGGAGATGTCCGGCAGGCCAACATGGACGAAGAAAAGCTTTTCAAGGTCGGTGTCGGCCATTTCGACGGGTATAATGTAACCTTTGAGGAGATTCCGGCCCGGATTTCTTCCTCCCTGTCCAGCGACCTTGACAGGGCCGTGGGCTTCCAGGCCGGCTACGGGAACCTGAGCCTGGCCCTCAGCAAGAAAATCAAGGGACAAGGGAAGGACGATTACTTCTCCTTCGACTTCCTTTCCGCCGGCTATGCCGTCCAGGTGCAATACTTCAACCTGCTCCAGCCGGTCACCTACCGGTATACGATGGGAGAAGAGGGGCACTGGGCCTATCAGGACCAGGAGGGAACGACCGAGAACCCCGGCAATCTTCGCACGTTCATCGTGGACGCCTTCTACGCGTTCAACCGCCGGACTTTCGCTTATTCCGCGGCCTACAAGGGGAATCTGTTCCAGCGTCGCAGCGCCGGCAGCTTTATGTTCGGCAGCAAGCTGATCCTGGGGGACTACGGCATCGACCCGGCGGAGCCCATCGCCGGCTGGGCCGGCCAGCAGTCCCTGCAGACTTCCGCGCAGGTGGCTTTCGGCGGCGGCTACTCCTTCAACCTCGTTCCGTACCACCGGCAGCCGACGGGAGACCGTGACAAGGGCCTCCGCAACCTGACGATCAATGCGACGTTCCTGCCCATGGTGACCCTGTTCAACCAGTTCACCTCCAAGGCGTTCCGTCTTGGGGAAGACGGCAAGTACACCGAGTTCCACAAGAGCGTGATGAACGGCAAGCTGCTGGTCAACTATGTCGCCCGCGTCGGCATCGGGTGGTCGTACAACCTGTTCACGGCCAACCTTTCGGCCAGTATGGACAGCTTCTCTTACAAAGGAAATTCGGAGATGTCCGTCGATGGCTTGATTGCCGACAATGTGGCCACGTCCGGCCGGTTCGCGCGGTATACCGTCGCGTTGCGGCTGGGCATGCGCTTCTAGAAGGAGGGATCAGAGCCGGAGCCGGATCTCCCCGGAGCCGGTGGTTTTGGTGCTGATGCCGGTGTGGGCCAGGTTTCCGGAGATGCTGCCGGAGCCGGAGGTGGTGGCGGTGACGTCTTGGCAGGAGCCATTGACGGTGATGTCACCGGAGCCGCTGGTCTTCAGGTCCATGTCCCTGTCTACAATCACCTCGTTCAGGCGGATGTCGCCGCTGCCGGAAACACGGGCAGAGGCGTCTCCCTTCGCGATTACCTTTCCGGCAAAGAAGTCCCCTGAACCGCTGACTACGGACTCGAAGCCTTCGCAGGAGATGCTCCCCAGGCGCATGGTTCCGGAGCCGCTGACCGACCCGTCGAAATCGTCGCAGGAGAGTCCCTCGATACGGATGTCTCCGCTGCCGCTGCACCGCGCGCTGAAATCCTTGCTGTCGATGCTTCCGATCTGCATGTCTCCGCTGCCGGAAACTTTCAGGGCGAGGTCGCCCGAAGCGTGCAGGACGCCCTCGTGGAACAGATTGCCGCTGCCGCTGACCTGCAGGCTCTCGATGTCGGGGGAGGACACGACCACGCGGAGGATCAGCTTGGGATACCGGCCGGGCTCGAGCTTGAGGGACAGTTTCCCGTCTTCGACCGTGGTCAGCACCTTGGGGGCGAACTCCTCGGTGCTTTCCACGCGGACCTCCTGCTTATCGGCCTGAACATAGTAAACATTGGCGGGAAGGCTGGACGCAACCGCCCGGAAATGCCCGACCTCGCGGACCTCGGTGTGGTCGATACCCTCCTCGGTGCATTGAAACACCTGCACAGCGCCGTTCCCGCCGATACTTATTATGCAGGAAACCGCCGTCGATGCCGCCACAAGGCCGGCGGCCAGGAAAAACAAGACTCTATTCATCGTTCGTTTCATTTACCGGCCTCAAAGATACGGTTTTTTGGGGAATGGCCGAATGCGGCCTACTCCGTATTCGAGAACTTGACCGGAATCAGGTAGACACCGGCGCAGTCCGTCCACAGGATGGCCGTGAATTGGAAATCACCCACGTTGCCGACGCTGCGGTCCAATTGGAACCACAGCTTCTGGGTGGATTGGAACGAGCCGTTGGCGATATAATGCAGGCCGGGATACACGTCGCCTCCAAGAACCTTCGTCTGGACCCGGAACATGACGGGGGCGTCCGTTTCGGCGGTCACGTTGATTTCGAAAGACACCGGAGCGCCGGGATGGGACACGGAGCCGGTTCCGAAATCGATTTCCTGCCGGTCAAGGGTCAGGTGGTTCCGGCATCGTTCCAGCGAGAGGTTGATCTCGATTTCGTCCCGCACATATTCCTTGAATTCGGACATTTTCCAATTGTAGAACTCCGACAGGGCGATGACCTGGACCTGGCTCACATAGGGGAGGTCGTCAAAGCTGTAGCGTCCGTCTTCATCCGAAAGGACAATCGTGTCCGTGCAATTGCAGTAGACGGGGATGTCTTTGAGCGGATGTCCCTGTTCGTCGGTGACCCGGCCCACGAGATTGCCATAGAAATCCCGGCTGGTCGTTTCGATGACCAGAGGAATGGAAGACAGACGCATTCCGTTGAATTCCAAAGCCAGAGAGCCTTCCAGGAGGCTTTCCTTGTCATCGTGTTGGATTTCGACGGTGACGGTTTTGGTCTCGCCCGCATCGAGCTGGCCGCGCCATCCGATGGTTTCGTTCATTTTTTGAAAGCCGGAGATCTTCTGCACCAATAATGCGATGTCGCCATTCGGACGCAGGCGCAGGGAAACCGGCTTCTCCGTGACGTTCGTAATCGAGAACTGCCGAGTTTTCACCCTGGGGGCGAAATAGAGTTCTTCGACATCCAGGCTGAAGAGGGGGATCGGCGACAAGGTCACATCCAGCGTCTTGTTCCCTTGCAAAGCCACCGGATACTCCGCAATTTCGTAATAGGGGCTCGAAAAATGGAGCAGATAATCCCCGGCGGGAAGGTTCTCCAGGGCATACCGGCAGGTTTTCACGTCTTCCGTGCCGACGGAACCCGGATAGATTTTTCCTGTCGATTTGTCCGTGGCAATCACATGCATGTCCGCAAGCGCCCGCTCCAGGCAGGCGTCCGGGTCGATGATCTCACCGGTGATGCTATAGGTTTCAGCTGGCGAAAGGGAAGGAATGCATCCGCAAAGGGCCCACATCGCTGCCGATATCACGATAACTCTCTTCAACATAGTGTTTCAATCTGCAAAACCAGGCTTGACGCACTGCAAAAATAATGCAAGGCGCTCAGATCCTCGGCTTCTGGATCACGCGGATGACCAGGGAGATGAAGAATACGATGAGGCCGTAGAAGGTGGGAATCAGGGTCACTTTCAGGCCGCCGCAGATGACAGCGAGACCGACATCTCCGAACGCTTGCAGGGCATCTAGTACCTGGAGTATGCCCAACAAGGTACCGTAAATGGCAAAGACCAGGGCGCCGATGCCGATTTCCCGCACCCAGCGGGGCGCTTTCCAGGCGGCAATGAACAGGGCGATGAGGAACAGGGAGATTCCGATCATCCAGCCCAGGCCGCCCTCCACGAAGAGTTGCGGAAGCGTTACGCTGGCCCGTTCGATGGTCTCCGGATGCGCGACTCCCAGGGAGTCCATGACATAGATAATTTCTTCTTTCATGACAAATGTGTTTTGAGGTTTGATGCAAAGGTAAGGCGCTCCGCCGGATTTCTCCAAAGTTGAAACCTTCTCCAGACCCGTCAAATCCCACTGCAGGGCTTTTCAACTTGTTTACACAAGGGTTTTTGCCTATTTTTGTCTTGAAATGAGACTGCTCGGAAAGATCGCCTACTGGCTCGCGGCGCTTGCGCTGCTGGCAGCCATCCTGGTCAGCCTGGACTATACGATGGTCCAGGCGGTCCTGATCAGCCTGATCTTCTGCCCCTGCGCCCTGGCGCTCGAATACCTGATGCCCAAGGCTCGCAAGCCGATGGACAAGGTCTACCTGTCAGCGGCCGTCCTGGTCGCCGTCATCGTCCTGATCCTGATTCTCCATCACGCGGTCTGGACCCGCATCAACCAGTTCGGATATGTGGATGGAAAGAACGTCGCCCCCATGCTCGTCAATCCGGCCTTCCTGGGACTGATTCTCACAGTGCTGTCCATCGGGGATTTCTACTGGTCCAAATGGCTTGACAGGCGGTTCCGGGCGCAAGACCGGACGGTCACCTTCTTCTCCGAGCGGAAAAGCGTGACTTTGCGCCAGACCGACATCGCCTATGTGGAATCCAATGACACCGAGGTCCGCATCGTCACGGCATCAGGCGACACCTATCGCAACAAAACCGGCATCTCCCAGTGGGAGAACCTGCTGGGCGACGGCTTCCTCCGCATTCACCGTTCCTATCTGGTCAATACGACGCTCTCCGTCTTGGGCGCCCAGGATACCGTCAGCATCAACGGGACCAGTCTCCCCGTCTCCCGCAAATACAAGGAAAACGTCAAATCCACGCTCTCGGCACCTCAGGAATAATTACCGGATGAATTCTTTCAGGAGCTTGTGGACAAGTTCGCTGACGTCGGCATTCTCTTTGGGATGGGAGGCGAGGGCCGGGGTCTCGTTGACGAAATGGACGACCCGGTCTGTCTCTCCGTCGATGACGGCGCAGTAGAGGACGTTGCCGTACGGGGAGCTCACGCTGTAATTCTGGGAAGGGTTGGTCAGACCGCTGATGCCGGTCAGGTTCTCGATGGCCTTGTCAATGACTTTGGAGGCCGCTTTTTCAATCTTTTCCCGCTGGTAGCCCGTCTTGGTCTGGACGTAGCCGTAAGAGTAGACGACGACACCGTAGCGGAGACCGCTCTTGTCCAGCATTCTCTTGAGGGATTTGGGGACGCGGAGGCGGTCCGCCTTGGCCGGATCCACATCCGGGAAGGTCCGCATCCAGTTCTTGATGTCCTGGTTTTCACCGTCATAATCGGCGGGAATCATGTCGGAGAAGGGGAAGCGTTCCGAGTTGATGATGTTCGAAACCACATTCGTCGCCCTGGCGGAGGATTCCTCATTGTAGTATCCTTTCCCGTCGTCGCCATAAAGGATGATGTAGGAATAAGGCTGGATGAAGGCATACTCCGGGACGGAGGCCAGGCTTACGCTGGAATTCGTGTAACGGGAAGGGCCGCAGGCCGCCACCAGGAAGAGGGCGGAGAGGCCGAGAATCAGAATACGGATGCTTTTCATAGAGAAAAAATTTAATGACAGTCATTTAGAAATCGAAGCCGACCGACAGGGCGACGGAGAATCCGGTCTTGTCGCACCACTGCGCCCCGAGCTTCATCGGGCCGACGATGGTTTTCTGTCCGATCTCAGCTCCGAAGGCATAGGCCGTAAGCGGAGACTTGAAGAGGTCCCCAAACTGGCTCTTGTCCTGGTAAACGCCGCCGCGCACCGTGAGGAAGTTCTTGTGGTTCAGGCGGAAACGGACGTCCATCTGGGCGGTGGCGGCAAAATTGTCGCACACGTAGAACCCCTGGCTGAATCCGAAGAACGGCATCTGATTGTCGATGTACCGGCCCGCCTGGGTGCCGCCGGCGGCCAGCGTATGGATGAAGTTCATGTGCCCGGGCTGCTCCGTCTGCCAGCCGGCATAAACGGAGGGTTGCAGAACGACGACGCGGCCGAGCGGCAGCGCGGCGGACGCATGGACCGTTCCGACGCTGTACGGAGGGACCTCCCCTTCATAATGCTCGCCTGCCTCCATTCCTTCATCTTCCAGATAGATGGAGTATCCGTCGAACACGTAGCGGGTGTCCAGCGTGAGACGGAAGCCACGGGTCGGGAAATAGCTCTCGTTGAACGTGTCGTAGCGGAGGGAGGCGAAGGTGGAGAACCAGCGGCTCCGGAAATCCCAGCCCTGCCAGTGCATCTGGTCGTCCAGGTAGTTCTCGTACGGCTCCATGTCATAGGCGGCGCCGAAACGGACGTTCCCATAGACCATTTGGGCGTCCTCGGCATACAGTTCCAGCCGGGTGTTCACCCCGTTGTACCGTGCTTTCGAGAAAGCCCGCGCCTGGCTGTCGTCATCAATCCGGTAGCTGAAATTCCGGTAGGAGTTCTTCCAGGCGACCCCGAAGACCGGAAGCTGCGCCAGCGGCTTGTAGGAAAGGTCCATGTCCAGCAGGGAGACCTGGCCCACCTTGATTTCCGAAATGAAGCGCAGCCCGGAAAGCCTCCGGGTGCCGATGCCCAGATGCGCGCCCAGGTAGATCGCTTCGTCCAGGTCCACGTGGAGGCCGACGCCGGCCTCGTTGGTCTGGCCCTTCTGGCAGTCTAAAATGAGCGTGTAGGGCTCCTGCTCACCGCTGATCCGGTACGTGACCGACTCGAACGCCTTGGTGCCGTACAAGGCGGAAAGGACGCTCTCGATCTCCGCCCGGCCATACATCTGGTCTCGGGGCAGCAGGGCGGGGCTGATGATATACTTCGATTCTTTCTCCGTCACGCCTTCGTACCGGATCTCCCCGATCCGGACTTTGTGCTTGGCCAGGTCGATGGCCTGGCGCCGCTCAGGGGCCTGGGCGCCCGGGACGGCGCCGACCCGCTTCGCGATCTTTTCGAAGGCCTCCTTGTTCTCCACCGCCTTGGCATAGCCCTGGGCGATGATGTCATCCACGCTCGCGGAGTCGAAGGACAGCATCGTGTAACCCTTCAGTTCATGCTGGAGCAGGAGGTCCGTATTCTTCCGGTTGGCTTCGCAGATGTCGACGGACATCAGGGTGATGTTCTGCATGATGAGGTTCGCGAGGCCGCCGAGGTCGGCCAGGTTGCGGGGCGTGGGCATTTCAGAGCCGATGACGATGTCCGCGCCCATCGCCTTCGCGATGTCCACCGGGAAATTGTTGCGCGTGCCGCCGTCCACCAGCACCATGCCTTCCAGCCGCACCGGACGGAAATAGCCGGGAATGGCCATGGTGGACCGCATGGCGTCCACTAGGCTGCCCGCGGTCCAGTTCTTTTCGTTCAGGCTGAGCATGTCCGTCGCGACGCAGAAGAAAGGAACCGGAAGCTCGTCGAAAGCCAGGGAGTCCTGATAGCCGACGGTCACGGAGCTGAGGGTGTTCCGGACGTTGTATCCGAACAGGAATCCGTCCGGAAGGCCAATGCCGACCTTGGCCATCATCTCCCGGCTCATGTCGCCGGTACGGGTGTCGCTCTGTTCGTAATTCTTGTTGAAGCGGGTCTGCCGGTCGATCCGGGACCGCATGTCCTCGTCGTCATAGTGGAACGGGACCGTGAGCGCGAAACGTTCCTTGTTGCGGCGGACCTTGTACGTCTGGAAGCTGTCCGGAATCTTGTCGGACATCATCACGGTCCAGTCAATGGCGCGCACCAGCGAATCCAGGTACTCCGCTCCGAAACCGAGCGAATAGAGGCCCGAGACGAGACCGCCCATGCTGGTTCCGCCCACCAGATCCACCGGAATGCCCATTTCTTCGATGTACCGCAGGACGCCCAGATGGGCCATGCCGCGTGCGCCGCCGCCGCCCAGCACCACCGCGACGGTGGGACGGTATTGGCGGATCGAGTCCATCTTCGCCCGGACGCGGGCGACCGCGAGCGAGTCTTCCACGGGATTGACACTGGGGGCGATGATTCGGTTCTGCGCCGCACCGGCGGCGGACAGGCTGATGCAAACGAGGATCAGGGCGCTTTTGAGAAGATTCATAGTGTTATTAATAATCATACAAAGGTACGAAATCACAAAATAACATCAAAAAATAGTATCTTTGCAAAGATACGCTCCCGAAATGAAGCTCAAGAACCTCTTCTCCGGACTCTCCGTCGGGAAGTCCGCGCGGACGGCCATCCTGCTGGTCGTCGTGGCGGCCGTCACGCTGGAGGCGACGTCGCTTTTCCAGGGCATTTTCGCGCGGAGGACCATCCAGGACGAGCTGTCGATGCGGGCGGAGAGCCGCCTGAATCTCATGCGGAGCGAAATCATGGACATCATCAACCAGGCGGAAGCCGCCGTCCGGAACAAGGTCTGGATCGCCCGGTGGAGTCTGTCCCATCCGGACTCGCTCGCGAGCGTCGGCCGTCTTCTGGTCGGGGACAACCCCGTCATCGTCGGATCCACCGTCGCGCTGGTTCCGGGGTATGACCCCCGCCATCCGCAGCTGGCTCCGTATACTTTCCGGTCCGGAGACGAGCTGGTGACCCGCTCCCTGGCCACCGAAACCTATGATTATCCCTCCAAGGAATGGTTCGTCAAACCGCTGGAACTGAAGGAAGGATACTGGTCCGAACCCTATGTCGACATCGGAGGAGGGGAGATGCTGATGACGACCTATTCCGTCCCCATCTTCGATGACGAGGGGCGGGAGGCGGCCGTCCTGACGGGGGACATCTCCCTGGACTGGCTGACGGACCTGGTCGGCAACCTCAAACTATATCCCCATTCGCGCAACGTCATGCTCAGCCGCAACGGGCTGTTCATGTTCAGTCCGCGGGAGGACGTGGTGATGGCCAAGACGGTGGACGAAGTCGTGGGCCAGCTGAAGGACAGCCTGTCCTTCAAGGAGCTGAACCGGGAGATGCTGGAAGGACGGTCCGGCAAGATGACCGTCCGGATCAGCGGCCGGAAAAACCACGCCTATTACGCCCCCGTCGAACGCACGGGATGGTCGATGTGCGTCATCATCCCCGACAGCGACATTTACGGCGGGATGCGGAAGACCGACCTGCTGACCCGTCTCTTCCAGCTGCTGGGTCTCGTCATGCTGATCATCATCCTCCGGTATTCCGTCCGGAGCGAGCTTAAGAACAACGAGCTCATCCATCGCAAGGAAAGGATGGAAGGGGAGCTCCGCGTCGCGAGCCGGATCCAGATGTCCATGGTGCCGGACCCGCTCAAGTGCTTTACGGAGCGGAACGACCTGGACATGTCCGCCTCCATCATTCCGGCCAAGGAAATCGGCGGAGACCTGTACGATTTCTTCATCCGGAACGAAAAGCTTTTCTTCTGCATCGGCGACGTCAGCGGCAAGGGGGTCCCCGCCTCTCTGGTGATGGCCGTGACGCGTACGGCCTTCCGTACGGTATCGGCCCGGGAAGACAGTCCGGCGCTGATCGTGAGATCCATCAACGACGGTATGGTGGAGATGAACGAGGACAATCTGTTCGTCACGTTCTTCTGCGGTGTCCTGAGCCTGGACACCGGGCATTTATGCTACTGCAATGCCGGCCACAATCCGCCGCGGGCCCTGACAGACCATATTTTCGCGCTGCCCGTGCGTCCGAATCTTCCGCTGGGAGTCGTCCCGGGGTACCCTTATGTCGAACAGGAGACGGACCTGCATCACGATGACGCCCTTTTCCTTTACACCGACGGCCTGACCGAGGCGGAGAACTCCCGGCATGAACTCTTCGGCGAAGCCCGCATGGAAGAGGCGCTCCACGGGAGAAAAAGCGCTTCGGACCATCTCAAGAACATGCAGCGCCGGGTCTCCGGGTTCGTCGGCAACGCACCGCAGAGCGATGACCTCACGATGTTGTTCCTGCATTTTCTCGGCGGGAAGAACACCCGTCACCTGACGCTGGAGAACGATATCCGGCAGGTTTCCCGGCTGGCCGGCTTCGTCGACGGATTCCTGGCGGACAATCACCTGGACCCCGGTCTTTCAACGAAGATCAACCTGGCGCTCGAGGAGGCCGTGACCAATGTCATCATGTACGCCTATCCGCCGGGAACCGAAGGAAGCATGGACCTGGACGCCGTCAGGGAGGAGAGCGGCCTGCAGTTTACGCTGACCGACAGCGGCAAGGCTTTCGACCCCACCGCCGCGCCGGAGGCCGACCTTTCGACTTCCGTGGAAAACCGTCCCGTCGGCGGTCTCGGCATCCATCTGGTCCGGACCATCATGGACCGGGTCAGCTACCGGCGCGCGGACGGAAAGAATGTATTGACCATGACCATCCATATCTGACCCCATGACACCGTTCCCTTTACTTGCTGTGAACCTGCTTTCGGAGCACCTGCTTCTTCTGTGCTCCGTTCTGATTTTCGCCGCCGTCCTGGTGACGAAGGTGGGGTCCCGTTACGGCGTGCCCTCCCTCCTCCTGTTCCTTCTGCTGGGAATGGTGGCCGGCGAGGACGTACTGGGCGTGCGGTTCAACGACTTCGAGCTCGCGGAGAACATCGGCCATTTCGCGATGACCATCATCTTGTTCACGGCCGGCCTGGAGACCTCCATCGCGGAGACGCGCCCCGTCATCCGCCAGGGCGTGCTGCTCTCCACCGTCGGCGTGCTGCTCACCGTTCTGTTCACCGGCCTTTTCGTCTGGCTGGTGTACGGGTCCGCCCGGGGCGGAGCCTTGTTCGGATGCCTGCTGCTGGCGGCCGTGATGGGGTCCACGGATTCGGCGTCCGTGTTCTCCGTCCTGCGCGGCAAGAAACTGCACTTGCGGGAGAATCTGGGACCGATGCTGGAGCTGGAATCCGGAAGCAACGACCCGATGGCCTACATGCTCACCATCGTCCTGATCCAGCTGGTGTCGGATACGCAGAAGGCGGCGGACCCCGGAACACTGCTGATGAACAGCTTCGGCCTGCTGTTCCTGCAGCTTGTCGTGGGCGCGGCCGTGGGCTTCGGCGTCGGCTTTGCCGCCCGGTGGCTGCTGGGCCGGCTGCACCTCGCGGGCAGCGCCCTGTATTCCATCCTCATCCTCAGCGTGGGCTTCTTCGCCAACGGCATCGCCGGCCTGCTGATGGGGAACGGCCTGCTCGCACTGTATATCGCCGCCATCGTCATCGGCAACCGGTCGGACCTTCCCCACCGGAAGGAGATCCTCAACTTTTTCGACGGCATGACCTGGCTCATGCAGCTGGTGATGTTCCTGATGCTCGGCCTCCTGGCGCGCCCGTCCCTGATGCTGCCGATGATCGTCCCGGCGATCCTGATCGGCGTCTTCATGATGTTCGTCGCCCGTCCCGCCAGCGTCTTCCTGTGCCTGCTGCCTTTCCGGGAGCAGAGTTTCCGGGCCAGGATCTTCGCCTCCTGGGTGGGCCTCAAGGGCGCCGGCCCCATCCTTTTCGCCCTGTGTCCGGTGATCGCCGGACTGGAAGGGTCGGACGACATGTTCAACATCGTCTTCATCATCACCCTTTTCTCGCTGCTCCTGCAGGGGATGACGCTGAGCCCCGTCGCGCGCAAGCTGCGTCTGAGTTATGACGAGGACCCCAAGGCGGAGACCTTCGGCATGGAGATTCCCGAGGAGATGGGCATGCTCCGGGACCACACGGTCACCGAGGAAGATTTGAAGCAGGGCCCGACGCTGCGCGACATGGGCCTTCCGCACGGCATCCGCGTCATGATGGTGCGCCGGGGCGATTCCTACCTGGTCCCGCACGGCAGCATGCCGCTGGAGGTCGGGGACCGGCTGGTCATCATCATGGGCGATTCGGACGACTGACAAGATACCGATCATATGAAAAGACATTGTTTCGCATGGATGCTCGCCGCCGTTCTGGCGTGGAGCTGCGCCCCTGATGCGCAGGATGCGCTGCGTTATGTTCCCCAAGGCCAGACGGCGCTTTCCGACTGGGAGTTTTCCAAGGATGGCGCGAACTGGAAAGCGGTGACGGTGCCGCATTCGTACAATGCCGTGGACGGACGGAGCGCGAAATATTACCGCGGTCCGGCCACGTATCGGCGCGGCATCGACATCAAAGACCCGTCGAAACCGGCGTACCTGCTGTTCGAAGGGGCCGCGCAGGCCGCGACCGTCCGGGTGAACGGGAAAGAGGCCTGTGTCCACAAGGGAGGCTATACGGCCTTTGCCGTGGACCTGCAGGGCCTGCTGCAGAAGGGTGCCAATACGGTCGAGGTCGTCTGCGACAACACGGAGGACATCGAGATGATTCCCGTGAGCTCGGACTTCAACAAAAACGGCGGCCTGCACAATCCGGCATGGCTGTACGTGCCGGCGGGTGACGTGTATTTCGATCCGGCGGAATATGGTCCGTACCGGCTGCATGTCGTGCAGGAGAAAGTGACGGACGCCTCCGCGGCGGCCGTGGTCCTGGCGCAGGTCCATGGAGAGGCCGATGTCGTGCTGAACGTGCGTGACGCCGCTGGAAAGGTTGCCTATACCCACACCGAAAAGGCCGTTTCAGGTGCGTACAAGCACGCTTTTTCGCTGGAAAACCCGCATCTGTGGAACGGTGTGGAGGATCCCTATCTCTACACGGTGGAACTGACCGCCGGCGGCGACAAAGCGATGACCGAGGTGGGTTTCCGGTACTTCTCCGTCGACCGGGAGAAGGGTTTCAGCCTGAACGGACGGCCCTATCCCCTCCGGGGCGTGAGCATGCACCAGGACAGCGACGGGAAGGCGTCGGCCCTGACCTATGCCGATTATGACCGGGACTATGAGACAGTCCGGGAGCTGGGATGCAACTTCCTTCGCCTGGCGCACTATCCGCACAACGACTATGCGTTCCGCCTGTGCGACCGCATGGGCATCATCGTCCAGACGGAGATTCCGTGGGTGAACATCTGCGGTGTGCGGGCGAGCGACGCGTATTTCGACAACATCCATTCCCAGATGACGGAGATGATCCGGAACCTGTACAACCATCCGTCCATCGTGTTCTGGGGCATGTGGAACGAACTGGACAGCTGGGGGAACCGGGAGAATTTCCAGGGCGTGCTGGACGCCCGGAGGGTGGTCGACGAAACCGCCCGGCTGTACGCCCATGCCAAGTCGCTGGACCCGACCCGCTATGTGGGCCTGACCGACGACAGCGTGTTCGAGCGGGACTTCTACACGGAGCTGCAGGCGGACTATTACTCCGAGAACCGCTACTACGGCTGGTACTACAGCCCCGGCGATTTCTCCGACATCACGGAGTGCATGACCTGGATCAAGGACAACATGGGCCCGGCCAACATTTCGGAATACGGCGTCGGCATCAATCCCTATTGCCACACCTGGAAGGAGGAGGACATCCGCCGCTATTTCTCGGACGACAAGCACATGGAGGAATACGGCGACCGCTCCCACGAGTCCCACGCGCAGCAGATCGCCCGGATGCCCTGGCTCAATTTCACGTCCCTGTGGATCCTGTTCGATTTCCCGGTGGCGGACCGGCACGAAGGCTATCTGGACAGTGACGACGGGGTGAATTTCACGGAGAATCCCGACCGGATGTACATGAATGACAAAGGCCTCATCACCCGCGACCGGGCGACGAAGAAGGACGTGTTCTATCTGTATAAAGCCTGGTGGAACGCCCGGGAGGAAACGGTGTATGTCGCCGGCCGCCGTCTCGCCGCCCGTCCGGCGGGAGAACCTTTCACGCTGACGGTCTATTCCAACGCCCCTTCGCTCAAGGTGCTGAAGGACGGGAAGGAAGTGGCCGCCCTGGCGTCCTCGGGCGAAGACACCGGCGTCATCTGGAAATTCCCGGACTTGACGGTTGATGCGGAAGGCTCCACGTTCACGGTGGTGTCCCCGTCCGGGAAGACGGACGAGGTTATTTTCCGAGCGCTGTAACGAAGATATTCCGAATCTCCAGCGGACCTCCTTCGCTCTGAAGGGCGACCGGCCCTTCGGAGCGGTCGAAGTGGGCCTCGTTCATGAGGACGCCGTTGACATAGGCCTGAATGAAGTTGCCCCGGCAGATGATTTCGGCGGTATTCCATTCGCCTGCGGGTTTTTCGGCGCTTTCCACGGTGCTGCGCAGGAAGCGTCCTTCGGTCAGCTCCTCGAAGGCGGAGCCGCCGGAGGCGATCATGTCGCCGGCGCGGCCGTTCATCAGGTTGACCTCGGCGCAGCGGGGCCAGACGGCGTCGATGGGCTCGGCGTGCAGGAAGATGCCGCTGTTGGAAGGCTCCGCGACCCAGCGCCATTCGACATGGAGCTTATAGTCCTTGAAGGACTGCTCCGTGATCATGTAGCCGAAAGGCTGGCCGGCGATGGTGATGACGCCGTCTTTGACGCCGAACACCTCCGCGGCGGGCACGTCGCTGTCGGGGGCGAGATGGAAGGTCCATCCATCCAGATTCTTTCCGTTGAAGAGTTTCGTTTCGCGCTCTCCGCAGGAGAGGAAGCAGAAGATGCCCAGGATGAGAAGGGCGGCCAGATTTCGTTTCATGGGGTCATTGCATGGGTTTTCCTTGCAAACATACGGAATAATCTTCTAAAATGCAGTATCTTTGCGATATGTTCAAAACCCTGTTATCCGCCTTTCTGCTGCTGGCTTTCGCTTCCGGAGAAGTGAAGGTATACAAAGGCACCAGCCGGTACAATTCGGACATCCTGTGCACCGTTCGGGCGGGCGTGGTATACAAGGGCCGTTCCAACTATCAGTCGGACATCGTCTGCACCGTCCGCGGCAACCAGATTTACAAAGGTCGCAGCAACTACCGCTCGGACGTTCTCTACACGGTCCGCGACGGAAAAGTGTACAAAGGGACAAGCAATTACAACTCCGACATCGTGATGACCGTCCGGGACGGCAAGGTCTACAGGGGCACATCGACCTACAACTCTGACATCCTCGCCCAAGTCCGCGACGGTGTCGTCTACAACGGAACCTCCACCTACCGCTCCGACGTCCGCTTCACCCTCGACGGCTCCCTCACCCTGGAAGAGTTCGTCGCTGTCTGGCACACGGTGATGTATGTCTGGTAAGTACACATCTCGCTTGTACAAAAAAACATTCCTCTAGCTCTGTTTTCTTGTGCACTCCTCCCGAAAAAGAGTCAATTTCCCCCATTTCCATCAAGATGTGTACAAAAAAACGGCCTTGTAGGTCAAAAGGCTTGTACACACGAGACTTGTACACGGGATTGAATTGCGGAAGGACGTCTGTTTTTGTTGATAACTTTTTTCGGAGAATTCGGGACAGAGTGCTATCTTTGTTTTCCCAAGATTGAAGCGCCATGTCTTTCGTCCACCTGCACGTACATACCCAATATTCCATTCTGGACGGCCAGTCGTCCATCGAGAATCTGTTCAACCGTGCCGAGGAGCTCGGGATGCCCGGTCTCGCGATCACGGACCATGGGAACATGTACGGTGTCAAGGAATTCTTCAAGTACGCGAAGATGCACCCGTCGGTGAAACCGGTCATCGGGTGCGAGGCGTACGTGTCGGTGGGGGACCACCGGGTGAAGGAGAAGGGTTACTACCACCTGATTCTCCTGGCGAAAAACTACGAGGGCTACAAGAATCTGGTGAAAATCGTGTCCACGGCGCACATCGAGGGCATGTACTACCGCCCCCGTGTCAGCCACGAGGTGCTGGAGAAATACCACGAAGGCCTGATCTGCAGCTCCGCGTGCATGGCGGGCGAAGTGCCGCGCGCCATTCTCGCGGGCGACATGACCAAGGTGGACGAGGTCATCGAATGGCACAAGAAAGTGTTCGGCGACGACTACTACCTGGAGGTGATGCTCCACAAGACGGAGGTCCCGGGCCTGTCGCGGGAGGTCTATGACAACCAGATGATCTATAACAAGGTCATCTTTGAGATGGCGGAGAAGCACCAGGTGAAGGTCATCGCCACAAATGACGTGCATTTTGTCCGGAAGGAGGACGGCCCCGTCCACGACCGGCTCATCTGCCTGACCACGAACTCGTACGTGGACGACCCCGGCCGCATGCGCTACACCCAGCAGGAGTACCTCAAGAGCGAGGAGGAGATGCTCGGACTGTTCCCGGACCATCCGGAGGCGATCTCCAACACCCTGGAGATCCTGGACAAGGTGGAGGCCTATTCCATCGACAGCGACCCCATCCTGCCGGTGTTCGAGATCGACCCGGCGTTCATGGAGGGCATCGACGCGGAGATGGAGAAGTACAAGGACGTCATCGACGCGGGCCGGTGCGACAAGAAGGGAAACTACCGCGGCGACGGTTTCTGCCACTCAGTCGCCTACCTGTGCCACCTGACCTACAAGGGCGCCCATGAGCGCTACGGAGACGAGCTGAACGAGGAGCAGCGCGAGCGCATCGACTTCGAGCTCAAGACCATCTCCCGCATGGGCTTCCCGGACTACTTCCTGATCGTCCAGGACTATATCGCCGCCTCCCGTGCGATGGGGTCCATGGTGGGGCCGGGTCGTGGTTCCGCGGCGGGTTCCGTCGTCGCCTACTGCCTGAAAATTACGAATTTGGACCCGATCCGGTACCAGCTCCTGTTCGAGCGTTTCCTCAATCCGGACCGTATTTCCATGCCGGATATCGACGTGGACTTCGAAGACCTGACGAAGGCCCACAGCTATGTGGAGAAGAAGTACGGCGCGGACCACGTGTCCCGCGTCATCACGTTCGGCACGATGGCTGCGAAGAGCGCCATCAAGGACGTCGCCCGCATCAGCCGCGTGTCCATCGACGAATCCAACCGCCTCGCGAAGATGGTCCCGGACCGCCTGAGCGAGAAGAAGGAGAAGGAATATCCCTTCAACCCGAAACTGGACGAACTGAAGCCGGGTTTCAAAGTCGTGGAAAAGGAGGTCGAAGAGGAAAAGGACGGCCAGAAGGTCCTGGTGAAGAAGATCTTCCAGCGGGGCATGGAGGACGTGGACGTGAAGATCACCCTCAAGAACTGCTACCGCCTGGTTCCGGAGTTCATCGAAGAGCTCAAGACCGGGCCGGAACTGAACAAGGAGGTGCTCAAGTACGCCCAAGCCCTGGAGGGCTGCGTCCGCCAGGTGGGCATGCACGCCTGCGCCACCATCATCGGCCGTGGCGACCTGACGGAATTCCTTCCCATCACTCTGTCCAAGGATAAAGACACGGGCGAATACGTCCGCACGTCCCAGTACGACGGCCATTACATCGAGGACGTGGGCATGCTCAAGATGGACTTCCTCGGGCTCATCACCCTGTCCATCATCCACAACTGCCTGAATCTCGTGAAGGAGCGCTTCGGCGAAGACATCGACATCGAGGCCATCCCCATCGACGACAGGCCCACCTACGAACTCTACGGCCGCGGCGACACCGTGAGCGTGTTCCAGTTCGAATCCGAGGGCATGCAGAACTGGCTGCAGAAGCTCCGCCCCACCCGTTTCGAGGACCTCATCGCCATGAACGCCCTCTATCGGCCGGGACCGATGGAATACATCCCGGACTTCGTCGCCCGCAAGCAGGGCGAGCAGGCCATCGAGTATGACCTTCCGGAAATGGCTGAGTACCTGGAGGATACCTACGGCATCACGGTGTACCAGGAGCAGGTGATGCTGCTGTCCCAGAAGCTCGCCGGCTTCACCAAGGGCGAGGCGGACAAGCTCCGCAAGGCGATGGGCAAGAAGCAGATCGACATCCTGAACTCCCTGAAGGACAAGTTCATGAGCGGCGGCATCGAAAAGGGCCACCCGGAAAAGGTCCTGGACAAGATCTGGAAGGACTGGGAGAAATTCGCCCAGTACGCCTTCAACAAGTCCCACGCAACCTGCTATGCCTGGGTGAGTTACCAGACCGGCTGGCTCAAGTGCCACTATCCGTCTGAATTCTTCGCCTCCTGCCTGACCTGTGCCAAGAGCATGGAGGAAATCAAGAAGATCATGGACGACTGCAAGGGTCACGGCATCAAGATCCTGAATCCCGACGTGAACGAGAGCGGCGCGAACTTCTCCGTCAATAAGAACGGCGACGTGCGTTTCGCCCTCAGCGGCATGAAGGGATTCGGTGCGAACATCGTGGACGCGATCTTGAAAGACCGGGACGAAAACGGTTTGTTCACAGATATTTACGATTTCGTGGAGCGCATGGCCGGTACGGTGAACCGCAAGTCGTTCGAGACGCTGCTGTACGCCGGCGCCCTGGACGGCTTCGGCCTGAAGCGCCGCCAGTACGAGCAGGCGGGGCGCAGCGGACAGCCCTTCATCGACGAAATCGTCCGCTACGGCGAACTGTTCCGCAACGATACCCTGGACGCCTCCGCCTCGCTGTTCGGCGACATCGACGAGATGAAGCCCGAGCGTCCGGTCATCCCGGAGTGGGACGGCGAGGAGAATTACCTCGAGGTACTCCAGAAGGAAAAGGAACTGGTGGGCATGTACCTGTCCTCCCATCCGCTGGACAAATACCAGTTCGAGATCGACAATTTCGCCACCTGCGAACTGGCGAATCTCCCGAACTACATCTCTGAGTGCGAGCACGCCAAGAAACCGGCCAAGATTTGCGTCGCAGGTCTTGTGACCGAATACAAGCCGCTCCTGACGAAGAAAGGCGCGCCGTATTCCCGGACGGTCCTGGAGGACTATTCCGGCAGTTACGAACTCACCTTGTTCTCCAAGGACCACGAGGCGTATTTCTCGTACATGATTCCGCATCAGGCCCTGTTCATCGAGGGTTCCATCGAGGTAAAATACTCCCTGCGTCCCGAAGAGCGCGCCCAGGGAAAGACCGTCCCTTATGTCTTTAAGGTGAAGAGTATCACCATGTTAGGCAACGTGTGCGAGAGCATGGTCAAGGCTTTCGGCATCAATATCGAAACGCCGATGCTGACCCCTGAATTCCGCAAGGGCCTGGTAAAAGTGATCAAGTCGCACGTGGGAAAGATTCCGCTCGAGGTCTTCTTCTTCGACCCGGAGACCCGCTACCGTATTCAACTGAAATCCAACAAGTACCAGGTCTCCGTGTCCACAGAACTCATCAATGACCTCCGCCATCTGGGCGTGGATCAGTACGAAGTGACGCGGAAATAGCGTTAGGCTTCTCCTTCTTCTTCCTTCCACCCCTGCGCTTTCACGGGGAATTCGACGCCTTCCGGGGTGACCAGAACGGTGCCGGCCTCGGGCTGCGCGAGATGGCCGATGATGTCGAAGGTCTGGAAGTCGCGGCGGAACTTCTCCAGATGCAGGATCGGGACGGTGAACAGCAGCCGCATGTCGTCCCCGCCGTTGAAGGCGGCCGAGACCGGGTCGATGTCCAGCTGCTTCCCGAGCTGGAAGGTGTTGCCCTCGAAGGGGATATGGTCGGCGTAGACCTTGGCGCCGAGGCCG
>JAEEGH010011891.1_pt1 | contig 19660 bp, 15 predicted proteins | sample 9134181 | NCBI WGS metagenome assembly JAEEGH01 (sample SAMN16246544, study PRJNA631951) | gut metagenome | biome: gut microbiome; feature: rumen; material: DP-attached | host: Bos | place: Iran: Karaj | collected 2018-10 | reverse complement strand
CGAGATAAACACGAGCGACGGCTGATTTACGTCTTCCAAGGGCGTTTTTCTGTTCCATTTGCTCTGTTAGATTTCGTTCAACTTAATTTCTCTAGGATTCTGCGCCTGGTGCGGATGCTCGGGGCCGGCATAAACATGCAGGTTGCCGAGGATCTTGCTACCAAGACGTGTCTTGGGGAGCATTCCTTTAACGGACCTCCTCACCAGTTCAGCGGGTCTTTTCGCGAGGATCTCCCTAGGAGTCGTGAAACGCTGGCCACCCGGGTAACCCGTGTAGCGAGTGTAGACGCGGCTGTCCATCTTGTCTCCCTTGAGAGCCACCTTGTCAGCGTTGATGACGATGACGTTGTCACCGCAATCCACGTGAGGGGTGAAGCCGGGTTTGTTCTTTCCGCGGAGGACGAGAGCAACCCTGGAAGCAAGACGGCCAAGCGGAAGATCCGTGGCATCGATGACGACCCACTCTTTGTTCACAGTCGCCTGATTGAGCGAGACTGTTTTGTAGCTAAGTGTGTCCACTGTCTTGATCTTTAATGGTTTAACATAAATAATTGCGATCCCTAAACAACATAGGGGACGCAAAGGTAGCAATTTTTTTTGAAAAAATAGTATTTTTGTCTTCCATCGTCGAATGAAATGAAGATTGGAGGAATAGACTTGGGGGAAAGGCCGGTTCTACTGGCCCCGATGGAGGACGTGACGGACGCGTCCTTCCGGGGAATATGCCGGAACCAGGGGGCCGACATGGTTTACACGGAGTTCATTCCCGCCGAAGGCCTGATCAGGGACGCCAAGAAAGCCTATGCCAAACTTCTCACGCTCGACAGTGAAGCTCCCATTGGAATACAAATCTACGGAAGCGATCCCGACGCTATGGTCGAGGCCGCCAGGATGGCCGACCACGCCCAGGAAATAGTCGGCGGTCATGGCTGCGATCTCATAGACATCAATTTCGGCTGCCCGGTCAGCAAGATTGCCGCCCGCGGGGCCGGCTCCGGTATGATGAGAGACCCTGACAAGATGGTGATGATCACAAAGCGTATCGTGGATGCCGTAAGCAAGCCTGTCACTGTCAAGACTCGCCTCGGTTGGGACGACAAGAGCAAAATCATAGTGGAACTTGCAGAGCGTCTGCAGGACTGCGGGATCCAAGCCCTCACGATCCACGGCCGCACCCGTTGCCAGATGTACAAGGGAGAGGCGGACTGGACCCTGATCGGTGAAGTCAAGGCCAACCCCAGAATGAATATTCCTATAATAGGTAACGGTGACATCGATTCCGCCACCAAGGCCAAGGACGCTTTCGAGCGTTATGGGGTGGATGGGATTATGGTAGCCAGAGCTTCTTTCGGCCGCCCTTGGATATTCAAGGAAATCAAGCATTTGCTCCAGACTGGCGAGGAACTCCCATCGCCCGGGGTCAAGGAAAGGGTTGAGCTTGCGAAGAAGCATTTCCGTCTGTCAGTGGAACTGAAGGGAGTCCCTGTCGGAGTCTATGAGATGCGCCGTCACCTGAGCTGCTACTTCAAGGGCCTTCCCGACTTCAAGGAGACCCGCATGCGCCTAGTCACCGAAAACGACCCCGCCGAAGTGCTCCATATCCTCGACCACATCGCCGAACGATGGGGAGAGACCCCTCCCCCACCCGCCTCAAGCGTCTACGAACAATGATTCAGATTGGAATCTTATTCTTTTTCTTATAGGAATATAATAGCTTTGAAACCATCGATGGCGACAGGTTGAGCCTTGAAGCGATCTCATCTTCTCCCAAACCATACCTGGTCCCAAGTGTTACTGCCAGATCGCAACGTTTTTCCGCATCAAGATTCTTGATATCAGCAACTTTATAATTGATTTCCAACAGATTACGGATTAAAGGTCCCACATCGCCTCCAGTGGGAGACCACACCTCCCCGATGTCGGAAGCGACTCGTCTATAAGTGTCATAGTCACGAAACAGACGATAAGCATAGTCCTTTGAGTCTTTATAAAGGCTACGCGCCTTTGTCATTGTCCCATCGTCTGTTCTCAAAAGATAACTTTCTGGCAAAATGAACCCGAGTTTGCAGACTTTATAGGATTCCGGCAACTTGACATTTGAGCCGAAGAGACCTATCATTTCTCTCGTCCCCATCTCTCCAACAGTCTTGTAATCAATCATTTCCTTAATATCGCCAAACATAAGGTAGTTGCTGCTCCACAAGTATCCTCCAGGAAGAATGTCCGCTCTCGCATCGTAAGAATTGCGAGCTGAATAGGAGACGGCGTTGATCAATTCGCTAAACGTATCCAGGCGAATCAGTTTGAAGAACCAGTCGTCAGGTAAAGGCGGATAGCCATCTTTTATCAGCCTGGCATTTATACGATAACGGGTGTAATCAAAGAAACGGCAACACTGGAGTCCGGTGGCAAGCAATATAAAATGACCATGATTTCTCATCCAGTCAAACTGGATAACTTCCACCTTGGTAAGGAACTGAGCCAAAGCGACAGTATTCATTCCGTTGACATATTCACCTCTGTCATTGAACAGGTTCCTCTCCCCAAGACTGTCCAGAACCAGATGATAATACCATCTGCCCCAAGACTTGTATTCTTTCCGAAGTTTTTCAAGTTTAGTCATAAACAAACACTATTTGAGTGCAATTATAAGGGGAAATATCGACAATTATTGATCTGTATAAAAAAGTATAGCAAGTTTTTCCGTTTTTTATCTTTGTTCCCTCCTGAGGATTTGCCGTTAAATGCCCAAGGTGGGCGAAAAACGACAAAAAAATGCATATTCGTCTTTTGAAAGGCGCTATAGGTTGCTGAGAAACGACAAAAAAGGCTCTTCTGTCGTTTGAGAGGCGCCAATGGCGGGTGAGAGACGACAATAATGACCATTTTGTCGTCTGAGGGATACCACCTACCTGAGAGATAGGACAATCATTGGCACCTGAGCGGGCAGGAAGGTGGAAAAATGACAATAGGGGGACAAAGAAATAGAGCCTTTTTTGTATCTTCGCGGTGTGATGCTTGACAGAATCATTCTTCTTCCATATTTTCTCACCCTGAAGTTCAGGCACTTCTGCTACGACCATGGCATCCGCAAGGTTCGTACTTGCGATGTCCCCTCCATCTGCGTAGGGAACATCACGGCCGGAGGCACGGGAAAAACACCACACACCGAGATGATCCTCCGCACCCTCCTCAAGAGCGATGACTGGGCATATGAGGACATCGCGGTCCTTTCAAGAGGCCATAGACGGTCAACCCGCGGGTTCCAAATCGTCAAGCGTGAAGGCTCTGTCAAGGAATATGGGGACGAACCTCTCCAGATAAAGAAGAAATTCCCAGGGGTCACCGTGGCTGTTGACAGGAACAGGGTGAAAGGATGCGGCATCCTATGCCATCCGGAGACGCTCAAAACTGAGAAAAGAGCTAAGGAATGCGCTAATGAGGAAATAGCGCCCGCGGATCTGATAGTCCTGGACGACGCCTTCCAGTACAGGTCTTTGAGAGCCTATCTGAATATAATCCTAGTCGATTACAACCGCCCCATTCAAAAGGACCACTTGCTGCCGTTCGGAAGGCTTAGGGATCTCCCCGAAAGGCTTTCGGAAGCGGACATGATAATTGTTTCCAAATGTCCCGCATATCTTGATGATAACGAGAAGGTCTTATGGGCCAACGAGTTAGGTCTAAAGGATTATGATCCTCTCACCTGCAAAGGTATTGACAAAAGCGGCAAAGAGAAACTCCTGTTTTTCACGACCATCTGGTACAGTTCCCTGCAGCCGATCTTCGAGGAGGCCGACCCGAGGTACGCCTATTCCCAAAAGCTGATCTTGTTCTCAGGAATAGCGAAAGACACTCCCCTGCGGATGTACCTCAGCGATGAGCACAAGATTGTCAAGCGTTTCCGTTTCGAAGACCATCACAAGTACACCAAGGCCGACATTAACAGGATTATGCGCGCGGTGCGTGAGCATCCGACGGCCCTTGTAGCCACGACCGAGAAAGACTGCCAACGGATTTTGGACCTCAAGGAAATTCCCAACGAGCTGAAAGTCAGAATGTTCCAAGTGCCGATTGAGGTCGGATTCCTTTCCTCAAGCGAGAAGGAGATCTTCGAGGAAGCCCTATTAAAGGCGTTGAGGAAATTTCACACTGATTATTAGATCCTTCGCTTCGCTCAGGATGACAGTAGTGCTGTCATGGCCGGCCTGACCGGCCATCTATAACAAAATAAGGGACCTCGAAAGGTCCCTTATCTTAATTAATTCAAGACGGATTACTCAGCGGGCTCGAACACATCGTAGCCGTAGTTGAGAATCTTACCGGCTCCAGCGGAACCGCCCCTGTAAATCACGTAGATATACAAGCATCCGTCTTCATCATCCCAAGCGCCGCGGTACTTGTTATCAGTTCCCTGGTCAGTGTCACGGTCAGCCACGCTGACATTGACGCCGCTGTTGGTTCCGACAACCTGGCTAGGAACGAAGAAGGTCTTGGAACCCCCATCCCACTTCATCAAGAGCTCCGATCCATCGGGACCGAACGGGGCGAGTTTGTAGTCCTCAGGGTGATTGACATCCTGGTACAGGGTCGTCGAGAACTCATTGTAACCCCAGACATCGGCACCGACAGGTGACTCATTGGCAGCTCCGCCACCAAGCACATAATAGGTACCAGTCATCTGGGCCTCCCACTTCGCGGGCTTCTGGACTGAAGGAGTGCACTGGGCATCGGTCAGGACGCCCTCGGTGTTCTCAGCGACATCCCACCAGACACGGCCATTGACGTTGTCGTCACCGCGAAGGTCGGCGAGAGCCTGAGGATAGTTCTCCTTGTTGAGGTTCGGGTCGTATGAGCTGTAGTAAGCCAGACGATAAGGGAAGTGCATGTTGCCGAGACGGGCAGCCTCGGGACCGACGAACAACTTCGGGATGTCCAGACGGCGCCAGTCGGACCAAGCCTCGACACCATCGGAGAGGTAACCGGCGATCCACCTCTGGATGGCGATCTGCTCCAGACCGTTTTCGGCATTGTAGGCGACATCCGGGCTGGCGATGTAAGCGTCAGCACCAGTGGCACCCCACTGCTCGAAGGAGGACTTGATACCGGCCTCATAGAGAGTCTTCGCATCGGCGCTGATCCATCCGCGGTACGCGGCCTCGGCCTCGGTGAAGAGGACACGGGCAGCGGTGATCACGGGCAGCTTGGCGTCCATGGCGAGCATGGTGCTGTTGATGGAGCAGCAGCAGTCGGTCCAGGCGTTGACGGCGGTGTTGCTGGTAAGACCGAACGGAACACCGTAGAATGAGGTGTACTGGTCGCGAGGGAAGAGCTCGGGATCGCGCTCACCCTTGTAACCCTCGATGTCGAAGTACTTGAACATACGGTTGTCCTTGAAGGCCTTCATCTGCTCCACAATGTACATGTTAGGAGCCATACCGAAACCGGCACCATCATAGCTGGGGTTGCACCAGTAGTACATCATGTTCCAGTTGAGGTCGTCATGCTGGTGGAAGAGACCATCAGCGACATCCCTCATACCTCCGTCAGCGTAAGCCTTGGCGAAACGGGTCTTACCGGTGGAAGGATCCACGTCGCAAAGCTTGATGGCGAGGAGCATACGCAGGGAAGCGTTGAACTTCTTCCACTTGTTGACATCACCACCGAAGTTGGCGTCGGCGGCGGCGTTGATGGTGCCGCTAGCGTCGAACATGGTGTAGGCGTTGGAGAGCCTCTCATCCAGGATGGTGTAGATCTCCTTCTGGGTGTTGTACTTAGGCTTCCAGATGTCCTCGGAAGCGCCCTTGAAGGCCTCCTCGATAGGGAGAGGTCCGACGATGTCGGTGAGGGTCATGTAGTAGAAGCTCTGCAGTGTTGTCGCGAGAGCGATCTGGTTGGCACTCGTACCAAGGGCGGCCACGTTGGGCAGGTCCCTCTGCGCCTCGTCCTGGTTCATCTCGATAATGGACTGGAGGTTCTTGATAGGGTTAAGGTACATGGTGCTCACACCGCTGTAGCTGGTGGTGGTGCCCAGAGGGCCGTACTGGTTGTTCTTGCACTCGGCGAGATAACCGTTCCACTGCTGCTGCCAAGGGTCATACGCGTTCGTGGCGCTACCGGTGACGAAATAGTAGAGATAACGCTGGGACTGCGTGAGGAAATAGGTCGTGTACGCCGTCGAGGGAGAGTTCGGGCTCTTGTTGATGTCGCCGAAATCTGTCGGGTCACAGCTTGTGAAAAGCATGGAGGCCGCGAACACGGAAACTAATAAAGCATATATCTTTTTCATATTCATTCTCCTAAATTAATTTGACGATAATTTAGCGACGTGAACGGCCCTCGCCGAAGGTGGCTTTCAGAGTGACACCGAAGGTGCGGGTCGAGATAGCCTGACCTCCCTCGAGGAAGTTGTATGTGGCACCACCGACCTCGGAAGGATCGAGGTTAGGGACGGCGGAGTAGATCAGCCAGGGGTTGGTGGCGACGAAGGCCACGCTCGCGTTCCTGACTCCGATGCCGAGCTTGTCGAGGAAGCGCTTAGGGAGATCATACCTCAGGGAGACCTCGCGGAGCTTCACGTAAGAACGGTCGTACAGCCAGCAGTCGTTACCGTAACGATACTTATAGTAGTAGTAGTAGTAAGCGTCGATGTAACCTGACATAGGGTTGCCGTCAGCGTCAACACCTTCCATGAAGATACCACCACCCTTCTGGACGGGCTCACGGACGTTGACACCGTTGGGGTTGATGGCGGCTGTCTCAGCGAGAAGGCCGGATCCCTGTCCCCACATGTTGGTCCAGGAGATGATCTGGCCACCGAGGACGAAGTCGAGAGCGGCGCTCGCGGTGAGGTTCCTGAAGCGGACATCGGTGCTCAGACCACCGGTGAAGTCAGGCTGGACGTTACCGATTTCCTTGTCCTTGTCAACCTCCCAGACGGGACGAACCTCTCCGACAGAGGCGGAAGCCTTCTGGAGAATGAGTTTGCCGTCATCGGTGGTCTTCCAACGGGCGGATGTCTGGATGATACCGACAGGCTGGCCCTCCTTTGACTTGATGGAGTAGTTGTAATAGAACCTGTTGGAGTACCACAGAAACTCATGCTGGTCCTCATAGAGCTCAACGAGAGTGTTGATGTTCTTGGAGATGTTACCGGTGATGTTCCACTCCCAGTCCTTGGTACGGACAGGTGTGCCGCCGAGGAGTATCTCGATACCCTTGTTGCGGACCAGACCAGCGTTCATGGTACGGGATGAGTAACCGGAGTAGGCGATGGTCGTACCGTTGATGATGTCGTTCTTGGTGTTCTTCATGTAGAGGTTGATGTCTCCATACAACCTGTTCTTGAACAGCTTGAACTCAGTACCAACCTCGTAGGAGGTGGAGATGGTCGGCTTGATGTGCTCATTGACCTGGGTGGACTGCTGAGACAGGGCGGGCTGGCCATGGAACTTGGTGGACACATTGTAAACCGGGGTCACAGCGTAGGCGCCGAGGGTCGAACCGACCTGGGCGAGGGATCCGCGGATCTTCCAGAAGCTGAGCCAAGGGGCTTTGATGAGCTTGCTGGCCATGAAGGACAGGGAGGCTCCACCGTAGAGGTAGCCGTTGTTGTCAGCCGGCAGACGGGAGTCGAGGTCGTAACGGACGGAACCGTCAACATACACGAGGTCGTCCCAACCGATGGTGGTGTTGCCGAAGAACGAGCGGGTCATGTAGTGGGTCTCGCTGTTGTTCGTGGAATATGTGCTGGCGGAAGCGCCCAAGTTGAAGAATCCGGGAACGGACAGACCACCATTGGTTTGACTGTTGAGGTAGAAGTAATCGTACCTGCGGGTCTCAGCGAAGGCCGCGGCCTCAATTGAGAGACGGTTCTCGGCGTACTGGTTGCTCCAAGTCAGGTAGCCCTGGGCGGTGATGTCGTTGGCCTGGTTCTGATATGTGCGGAAGAAAGGGTCGAAGTTGATTGATCCCTCACTGTTCCTCTCGTTGTAGAGGCTGACGCTCATGATGTCGTTGATACGGGCACCAAGCCTGAAGTTGTAAGGCAGGGTGGCATAGACGTCTCCGGAGAGGAGGTGGGTCTGGGCCTCGGAACGATAGGTGTACTTCTGCATCACGGCGAAGGGGTTGTCATGGAAGTTGGCCGCGAGGTTGGTCGGGCTGACGATGTTCCATGTCCTCCAACTTCCGTCGGGCCTCTGCCAGTCCTTGAGCTGGGCGAGGTCGACGTTAGTGTGTCCCCACTGCACGATGTCGCAAATGTAGTTACCGTTGGCGGAGTAACCCTCCTGCTCAGCGTTCTCGTTCCTGCGGTAGCGGTAGCGGTAGCTGATGTCGGCGTTGAGCCAGTTCGTGGGCTTGAGCTGCGAGGAGATGCTGAACGAGCGGCGGACTGCCTTGGAGTTCTCGAAGATACCGGGACGGTCCACGTTGCTGAAGGACACGCGGGTGTTCATGCCCTTGGTGGCCTTCGTGAAGGCGACGTTGGTGTTGTTCGTCCAGGCGACGCGGGTAAGGTCGCGGAGGTTCAGACGGTAGCTCCAGGTGTCGGTCTCTCCGTAGTGGGAAGAGGTGGGATCCCAGGAGAGGGCCGTGCGGTAGAGGGTCTTGTCGTCGAAACGGGGACCCCAGCTAACGTCCTCACCATAGTCATAGATGAACGCGCCCTCGTGGATCAGGTCATTCTCTGTGAATACCGTAGTGGCGTCGTTCCAGTCCTTGGAGGGATCGGTTGCGGTCTGAGCCGTGACGGCGGATGACATTGATCCACCACCGTAAAGCTTCTGGAACTTGAGGTGGTTGTAGAAGACCTCTGCGGAGGTGGTGTGGGTGAACTCAACCCAAGATGAGCCCTCCTGGGCTTTCTTGGTGGTGATGATGACAGCACCGTTAGCACCACGTGAACCATACAGAGCGGTAGCGGCAGGTCCCTTAAGGACGTTGATGCTCTCGACATCATCCATGTTGACAGCACCTGAGCCGGTGATGGCTCCATCAATCACGTAGATGGGCTCACTACCTTCCTGCGAGTTGTAGGAGGTCGGTCCACGGAGGATGATCCTACCCTCGTTGAAGGTGGAACCAGCCTGGCCCCAGAACTGGGCTCCAGCGACCTTACCGGCCAGTGAGTTACCCAGGGAGGCGTTGTGGGTTGTGGTCAGTTGCTCCTGGCTCATGGTCTGGGCCGAGTAACCGATAGCTTTTTGCTTCCTCGTAAGTCCCTGGGCCGTCACGACGACCTGGTCGAGAAGCTCAGAGTCAGGCGCGAGAACCACGTTGACTGTCTGCGCGGCGGACCTTGTCGCATTGACAAAGCCGATGCAGGAGAAAACGAGGGTACCGCCTGCGGGAACGTTGCGCAGGGTGTAGTTACCAGAAGCGTCGGTGATGACGCCGTTGGTTGTCCCCTGTACGAAGACGGAGGCTCCGATCACGGGCATTCCGTCCTCCGCAGATGTGACCGTACCTGTGACGGTCATGTTCTGCGCGAATGCTAAGCCTGCGCAAGCGCAGAAGCAAAGCAGCAATGAGAATAATTTTTTACCCATAAGCTTAAACCTTAATTAAACTTAATATTTGATGAATAAATAGTGAATATTCTCGACTATCTATATCGGCCAGCGGAGTCGCTGGGAGGGGACAATGAGCCCTTACCAAGACATAAAGCGCAAAAACCGACTTGCAAATAAAAGAATAAATTTGAAATTATGCAATTCCCCCTTTCTGTTTTTCAAAAAGAACAATAGGTATTTTATAACGTTTTATTAACTTTGCATTCGCATTAGTTTAATAATGCGGCTTAAAATTAGGTCAAAAAATAGGGGAAAAAATTAACAATTGAAACATGGTAAAAATAATAACCAATCACAATTTTTGTTTAATAAAACATTTTAAAGTACTTAGGAGATGAAGCGAAAATCTTTCAAGGAAGTCAGTACGCTTTGGGAGGCAGACAGGTCAAGAGTGGTCAAACCGACATCGATGGCGGCTTATTCTTTAATAATAAGGAATCATCTGGCGCCGCGGTTCGAATGGCTCGACGAGATCACTCCGGAATCAGTGCAGGAGCTTGCTGACGAGGAACTCAAGAAAGGGAACGGAATCACGACGGTGAAAGGGATTGTCCTTGTCTTGAAGATGATCGTAAGGTATTGTGAGAAACAGGGTTGGATGGCCATGAGAATCTATGACATCAACCTCCCGAAAAAACGGAAGAAACCCAATCCGCAGGTGCTGGCCGTAGAGGATGAGAAGCGTCTGATAGGCTGGCTCAAGGAGCATAGGACGCTACGTAACATCGGTTTGATGATATGCCTGTGCTGCGGACTGAGGATCGGGGAGGTGTGTGCCCTCAAATGGGGAGATGTGGACAGTCTCCATAACGTCATCCATGTCAGGCGCACCCTTCACAGAGTTTATCTCTCGGACAGGAAGCCTCATAAATCAGAACTCACAATCGGTGTTCCCAAGACGGAGGAGTCTTGTAGGGAAGTACCTCTTACTGAGGTTCTTGCGAATGAATTAATACGCACTAAGAACGAGACCGATCCTTCGGATGATATATTCATATTATCTGGAAATACCAAACCAATCGATCCCCAGACCTTCAGGAACCATTTCCGGAGCGTCACCGATGAACTTGGGCTTCCACCGAGGAAAATCCATAGCCTTCGTCACACTTTCGCGACTCGGTGCGTTGAAAGTAAATGCGATTTCAAGACTTTGAGCGCCCTGCTCGGTCATGCTGACATCGCCACAACCATGAACTTATACGTCCACCCCGGGCTAGAGCAGAAGCGCCGTTGCGTGGAAGATATGATGAAACTTTTCTAATCTGCTAAATCACTAATATTAAATAACTTCCCTTGCTTAAACCTTGTACTAATTAATGATTGATTATTTGCCCTCGAGAATCTTGTTCTGCACTCCTACCGAAGCTTCGTGGATAGCATTGAAAATGTCCATGATAAACTTCTCAGACAATCCGTAGTCCTTCCCCTTGGCGATCATGTCAGAAAGGATGTCCTCCCAACGGGCGGTCTGGACAATCGCTATATTATGGGCTTTCTTGAACTCCCCTATCTTACGGGAGACTTCCATCCTTGAAGCCAGAGACATCAGAAGGTTCTCATCAATCACGTCGATCCTGGCTCGAAGCTGTTCGATATTCTCGTTGTATTCCTTATCGTTGGTCTGCTTTTGACGGATAATCAGACTTTCCAGAAGGGTCTTCAAATCCTCAGGCACCAACTGCTGTTTCGCATCGCTCAGAGCGCAGGAAGGATCGCAGTGGGACTCGACCATCAAGCCGTCCAGACCGAGGTCCATAGCCCTCTGGGACAATTCCTTAAGATATTCCCTGGAGCCACCCATGTGACTGGGATCAGCGAAAAACGGAATCTGAGGGAATAGTGTGCGAAGCTCAATGGCGATCTGCCAACCAGGAAGGTTACGATAAGGGATCTTCTGGGTGGTCGAGAAACCACGGTGGATGACACCGAGCTTCTTCACTCCACAACGGTTGAGCCTCTCAAGAGCCCCAACCCATAAGTCAAGATCCGGATTGACAGGATTCTTAACAAGCACGGGCATATCCGTATCTTGCAGAGCCTCAGCTATTTCCTGGACAAGGAAGGGATTTGCCGTAGTCCTGGCCCCGATCCAGACCATGTCGATGCCATATTTCATGCACTCGTAAACATGCTTCTGGCTGGCGACCTCCGTACAAACCTTCATCCCAAAGTCATTCTTGATCTTCTGGAGCCACTTCAATCCTTGCACTCCGACACCCTCGAAACAACCAGGATGAGTACGAGGTTTCCATATTCCGGCACGGAAAACATGGATGCCGAAATCATGAAGGCCTTTTGCCGTCATCATCATCTGCAACTCGGACTCGGCACTGCAAGGTCCAGCTATAACTATCGGAGGGATGCTCTCATCGAAGAATCCCCATTCCGATACGGGGATCGTGTCAAGCGTTCGTTCCATAACTATCTGATTATCTTCTTAATCCGGTTGGCATCGGCGATAAGCTTTTCTATCTTCTCCTCATCATAATCGGCGATAGCGTCGCGGAATTCATTCATCTTCTCAAGGTAAGTGTCGATTACCCGGAGAACATTATCTCGGTTTTGAGTCAGAATCGGGACCCACATGTCTGAGGAACTTTTCGCCAGACGTACAGTGGAAGAAAAACCTCCAGAGGCAAGGTCGAAAATGTGCTTCTCATCCTGCTCCTTGTCAAGGACCGTGAGGGCCAAGGCAAAAGAGGTGACATGGGAAATGTGGGATACATAGGCCGTGTGGACATCATGGTTGTCAGCATTCATGTAGATCGGCCTCATATTCAGGACATCGTACAAGTCTTCGACAGTCTTTAATGCCTGAGGGTCAGATTCTTCCGAGTTAGCGAATATGCAAGCCCTTCCATCGAAAAGGTTAGGCATGGCGGCCCATGGACCTGAATATTCGGTTCCAGCCATCGGATGGGTCGCCACGAACCGCCCGCGCATCGGATGGTAATGGGCTACTCTGACTATCTGGCTCTTGGTGGAGCAAGTGTCGATGACTATTTTCTTGCCGTTGCCTTCTTCAGAGAATATATCCAGGATCTCCGGAAGCATCTTGACGGCGGATCCAACCGGAATAGCGATCACGACAATGTCGCTTTTTTCGACGCAATCCCTAAGGGAGACAATCTCGTCGGCTAATTCCATCTTAAGGGCGGCAGCGGCGTTGACCGGCTCGGATTCGACACCGAGAATCTTGTCAGCATAGCCCCTCCTCTTAAGGTCAATTGCCATCGAGCCTCCGATGAGACCCAGACCTATGATTCCTACAATCATCTTATTATCAGCAGGTTCCTAAAAACTCTTTTATACGTGCGAGGCCTTCCTCCAAGGTAGGGACCGGAGCGCAAAGGGAGATACGGACATAATCCTCTCCGTTCTTGCCGAACACGAATCCAGGCGTTATGAACACACCCGTCCCATGGAGAATCTTCTCAGACAGAACTTCTCCTCTCGTCATAGTTGGACTTGTCGGGCTATCCTCAGGAGTAAGCCCCCAAAGGAACAAACCAGTGGAGTTGGGGTTGTATTTTACTCCAAGGGCTTCGAATATGCGCCCGGCGGCCACACGGCGGCGACGATACTCGGCATTCAGCTGCTCAAACCACTCTGGTCCCTGTGCCAAAGCCTCAACGGCAGCGATCTGCATCGCCTTGAACATACCCGAATCCATCTGGCTCTTGACCTTGAGAATCTCATTCACCATCTCAGGATCGCCAGCCACCATTCCAAGCCTCCAACCACTCATATTGTGGGCTTTGCTAAGCGAGTTGAGCTCGAGGCAGCAGTCCCAAGCGCCCTCAGCGGCCAGCATGGAAATCGGCTTCTCAGTCAAGATAAACGAATATGGATTATCATTGACCAGTAATATGTTATGCTTTTTGGCGAAGTTTACGAGTTTCTGGTACAGTTCCGGAGTGGCGGAGGCACCAGTGGGCATATTCGGATAATTGACCCACATCAATTTGACCCCACTGAGATCCATATTCTCAAGCTCCTCGAAATCAGGGAACCAGCCGTTCTCGGCCTTCAGATTGTATTTGACCATCTCGGCTCCAGCCAACTGGGCGGAAGATGAGTAAGTCGGATAACCGGGATCCGGAACAAGAACCTTGTCACCAGGATTCACGAACGCGAGAGAGATCAGCAAGATACCCTCTTTTGAACCGACTAGAGGCTGGATACCTCCATTAGGGTTGAGAGTTACTCCATAATACCGTTTATACCAATCAGCGAAAGCCTGCCTCAAAACCGGCAATCCTTTGTAGTTCTGATACTTGTGGCTATCCCGGAGAGCCGCCGTCTTAGCCAGGGCGTCGATGGCCGCTTGGGGAGGCATACCATCGGGAGCTCCGATTCCGAGATTAATGAGGGGACCTAATCCTTTGGCCGCGCGCTCCGCGGAAACCGCGTCAAGATCTTTTTGTTTGCGGGAGAAATAATACTCCTGGACCCCCTTGGTCCTTTCTGCTGGTTGGATAATCATGTTTTTGTCTATTTGTTAAAAAGATTTGTATTCACCGAGAATATAAAGGTCGGCCATCAAAGGGCGAACAGCCTTGAGGGCCTGACGGTAACGCTCGTAGGATGAGAACTTTATGTCAACATAGAAAAAGTACTGCCATTCCTGCCCGGGGATAGGAAGCGACTGGATCCTGGTAAGATTCATGTCATAAAAAGACAGGATGGTCAGGATCTGGGCCAACGAGCCGGGTTTGTGGGGCAGAGTGAAACACAAGGAGGCCTTGTCGGTGGACTTCCTGGGGACGGTGATGGCGTCGTCCAGAATAAGAAATCTGGTGAAATTCTGCTTGTAAGTCTCGATCCCCTTCGCCAGTATCTCCAGTCCGTTCTGCTCGGCCGCCAATTCGGAAGCCACGGCTCCGACTCCTTTGAGTCCTTGCCTAGCGATCTCAATGGCGCTTTTGGCGGTGTCTTCAGACTCTACCATCTTTATCCAAGGACAATTCTTCTCGAAGAACCGACGGGTCTGGTTGATGGCCATATAATGGGTCCGCACTTCCCTAATATCCTCCACACGCTGCCCTGGCAAAGCCATAAGGTTTTGATGGATAGGAATATAGACTTCCCCCTTTATCTTATAAGGATTGGCCCTCAACAGCTCGAAATTCGGCAAAAGTCCTCCGGAGATGGTGTTCTCGATCGCCATGACAGCAGCGGAAGCCCGACCCTCGGAGAGTTCAGTGAACAGACTCTCGAAAGTCGGACACTCCACGATGGATATTTCCTCATTCCTAGCGAGGTAGAAATCCCTAGCCGCCTGCTCGTGGAAACAGCCTCTGTAACCTTGGACCGCGACTGTTGTCACACTGTCAAAATCTCTTTTTCCTTGGCGGAGACAAGGGCATCAATAGCCTTCACCTTCGCGTCGGTCACCTTCTGGATCTCATCCTCGCCCTCTTTCTGGACATCCTCAGAGATCTCAGCCGCCTTTTGGGCCTTCTTGAGCGCATCAACACCCTCACGACGGATATTCCTCACAGCGACCTTGGAGTTCTCTCCAGCGGCTTTCGCTTTCTTGATGAGGTCTTTACGCCTCTCCTCTGTGAGCGGGGGAATAGGGCAACGGATAATCTCGCCGTTGTTCTGGGGAGTGAAACCTAGATTGGCGGCCATGATAGCCTTCTCGATAGCGGGGATAAGGCTTCTCTCCCAAGGCTGGATCGTGATGGTACGAGCGTCAGGGACACTGACAGAAGCCACCTGGGAAACAGGTGTGTCAGTGCCATAATAATTGACAGTCACATTGTTGAGAATAGAAGGATTAGCCTTGCCAACCCTGTAGGTCTTGAGGTCTTCCTCAAGGAAATCAACGGTGTCCACCATCTTAGACTCGACACCCTTCAGAATCTCTTTGGCTTTCTCTGTTAACATCGCTTTATCTTTTTTATTTATGTACCAATGTGCCGACCTTCTCGCCCTCAAGGAGCCTCTTCAATGCTCCAGGGGAATTGATGTCGAATACAATTATCGGCATATCCCCGTCATTGCAAAGCGCATAGGCTGTCTGGTCAAGAACCCGGAGCTGTTTGGACATGGCTTCCTCGAAGGTAATGTCCTCATATTTAACGGCTGAGGGATCCTTTTTCGGGTCAGCGGTGTAGACCCCGTCAACTTTCGTGCCTTTCAGCATCACATCCGCTCGAATCTCGAGAGCCCTGAGCGCCGCACCGGAGTCGGTGGTGAAAAACGGGTTGCCCGTTCCACCTGCTATAAAAGCCACACCACCTTCCTCTAGAACCTTGACAGCATTGTCACGGTTATAATAGCGAACGAAAGGTTCCATTGGAGTGGCGGTAAAGACTTCGGCGTGAACCCCCTCATCATCAATAAATTGGCAAAGAGCCAAAGAATTGATCACCGTGGCCAGCATGCCCATACGATCTCCTCCTACCCTGTCGAAACCTTTGTCCAGACCCTGTAGGCCACGGAAGATATTTCCTCCGCCATTGACCACACCAATCTGAAGACCAGCTTTCGCGGCATCAGCGATCTCACGGGCATATTTCCTAAGATACTCAGGCTCCAGACCTTTTCCTTCCGGTCCCCCGAGAATCTCACCACTCAATTTAAGCAGAACTCTCTTGTACATTCGAACAAATTTTGTCAAAAATAGTGATTTTTTCCGTTAATCTTAACAATGGGCAGTTCAATAGGTGAATACGCAATCGAATTCCTCACCACCAGCTCCGATGCGGAAGGTGTGTACTTCACGCTTGGAGGGCTTCACGGCTAACACGTCAATGCAAAGGTTCTCCTTGTAATCGAAGAAAGCATGGGTTGTTCCGGGCAGCATAAGGTCGGGAACTACCCAGCCGTAGCCCTGGGAAATGAAATAGTTGACTCCGTTCTCCTTAATGTACATGTTGACGTGGGCGTCTCCAGTCACCATTCCGATAAGAGTGCCTTTGGCGGCGAACGCGGAAAGGATGTCCATCACCCTCTGGTTGCCCTTAAGCGCATCCTCGGCGGGGTTGGAGTTGGTCCAGCGTCCGAGAGGATGGGGCATATAGTGGGCGGTCACCAAGACCGGCATGTCGGCGGGAGTGCTGTCCAAAAGGGCCTGGAGCCATTCCATCTGAGGCTCATCGAATAAGTAATACGAACCATTTTGAGTGCCGGTTCCTTGGCTGTTAAGGAATATCACTCTGATCCCCTTGCCAGGGACATCGTACCAGCCATAGGTTTTGCCGGGAGTCAAGTGGAGGTTCTCCCCCGCCTTTTCCTGCCAAGGTTTCTGGAAGAAGCCCGACAGGTCCTCATCAGTGAAAAACTTCCCTTCGCCAGCGTCCCAGTCATGATTGCCGGGGGTGTAGAGCCAGACTCCATCATATTTCATCATCTGAGCCCTGACATTGTCGACTATCTCCTTGGCATACACCGAGTTCTCAGTCGCAGGATAAGCGTTCAAGCCTATATCACCAAAATTCTCGATGAAATCGCAACCGAATGCCTCAGCGGCGGTAACCGCATGACCAATGTGCTTGTAACTGAAACGACCAGCGGTGTGGACATCGGTCACGATCGGGAAGGCCATAACCTCATCACTCCCCTTCCAAGCGTTGAATCTGGCAAGAGCCTCATCAATCTGTGGCTTCACAAAGAAAGTCTTGTCTGTAGCCTTGTCCTCTTCAGCAAGCAACTTGTCATTTATTTCTCTCCAGGAGATTGTGGGAGTGCTGTAAAGGAAATTGATGGATTGGCCCTTGTCACAATCGAAATACTCAAGGCGCAAGTCATGCTTGCCTTTGGAAAGCGTCTTGGAAGCTATTTTGGTGATAGGACCGTGGGCGCCATCGTTGTCGTAAAGCAATTCGCCGTCCACATAGAGTTTCGAGCCGTCGTCGGTTGATGCCTTGAAGGTATATTCCTCTTCCTTATCAACTTTGATTGTGGTCTCCAGGAGCAACGCGTAATGGTTCAGCGTCTCGTCAATGTCGACAAGGTCGAAATTATTCTTCACTCCGGTGATGTCAGGCTCCCCAAGCTTCGAGAAATCAGGAAGCTGGCGCTCCGGCCAATCAAGCCACAGTTTGTAATTCACAACAGGCTCCTTCGGGCCACAAGCAACAAGGGTCAGAAGAGCCCCGGCTAAAACAACGATCTTCCTCATATTCAGTTATTTCTACTTAAACAAATCATCAAGTTCCTTTATTGTGAAACGGACGGAGACGACCGAATGCTTCTCCTCTCCAGGATGGTATTTTATGTAAGTCGTGGCGACAATAGTCCCGTCCGGAAGCAGCTCAAGGCCGGGATAACCACAGTCAGGGCCGGCATAACTGTGGAGCAACTTGACCCTATACTGGCCGGAAAGGCCGTCAGTGGCATCCCTGTAGGTCCCCACCCATGCCACGAAATGGCCCTTCGTGGGGCTGTTGGGAGCCATATCCCTGAAAACGGAAATGAGCCTTCCATCAGGCAGGTAACGGATCATGTGCCTGTCACCAGTGAGGCCCCAAGGAGCCTCCCTCATTGTCGTCCATGTCGCCCCCTCGTCCTTTGAACCCATGAATAGGGAACATCCTTTCCGCTGGTTCTCACGAGCCAAGCAAATGAGTGTCTTCCCATCCGGAGAACGGAATACGCAAGGCTCGCAAGGGGAACGTCCAGGATATTCACCGGCAAGGGTGGACTCATCCCATGTCAGTCCCCCGTCATGGGAGACCGCCTGCCAAATCTTCAGCGGAGCCCTGTCCTGGTCCGAATTCCCTCGGTGATACATTCCGAGATAATCCCCGTTATTGAGGCGGATTATGCTGGTGAAAGCCATTATGCAAGGCTTGCCGAGCACCTTGACTTCGCTCCATGACTTTCCGTTATCCTCGCTGACTGAATATGCCATATCCCGGTAGGCCTGGCCGGTCTCAACCTGCGCGAATACGAATAGTCTCTGTACTCCCTTTTTGTCCGTGAGTTTGTAGATGCTGGGACAATTGACCATGCCATCCCATTCCTTGGGAGCAGGTTGGTTATGCCATGTAAGGCCTCCATCATAACTGAAGCCGATAAAGGCAGCAGTACCGCCATGACCGTTCGACCAAGTGCAAATCATGGTCTTCTCATCGTCCAGAAGCACTGTCGTAGGATGGCCGTTGTAAAGGTCAGGAGTACCGGCGGCAACGACAATCTGCCTTTGCTTTTGGCCGGAGATGTCAGCCCAAGGGAGATTCGATTTATCCCCCTGAGCCGCCAAAGTAAATGGAGCCAGAAGGGATAACAATAGGGAAATAATTGAATATGATTTCATTGGCCTTTATAATGACAGGACAGCCAATACGTCAATCAATTCCTTATTGATGGGCTTGTCCATTTTGACAGCCCTTTGGATGGGGACATATACGATCTCGTCGTTCGAGATTCCGACCATGATGTTGCGCTGGCCTTCCATCAAGGCCTCGATCGAGGCGTAACCCAGACGAGAGGCCAGGATCCGGTCATAAGCGCTCGGAGTTCCTCCCCTCTGCAAGTGGCCAAGGATCGTGACTTGTACATTGAATTGGGGATATTCATTACGTACACGGTCGGCGTAGTACATCGCCCCACCATGGCCGTCTTTCTTGGACTCGGAGACAATCACGATAGAGCTGTTTTTGCTCTTGCGCATTCCCCTTCCGATGAACTCGGCAAGCTGGTCGACATCGGCCTTGTCCTCGGGAATGATCGCGGCCTCGGCACCGGAAGCGATGGCGCTGTTCTGAGCCAGGAAGCCGGCGTCACGCCCCATCACCTCGACAAAGAATATCCGGTCGTGGGAATTGGCAGTGTCGCGGATCTTGTCCACGCACTCAACGATGGTATTCAAAGCGGTGTCGTATCCGATGGTGTGGTCCGTACCATAAAGATCGTTGTCGATGGTTCCAGGCAGGCCGATAATCGGGATATCATATTCCCTGGCGAACTGCTGAGCTCCTGTAAGTGAGCCGTTTCCGCCAATCACAATCAACGCGTCGATCTCGTTCTTGACCATATTCTCATAGGCTCTTTTCCTTCCTTCAGGCTCCAAGAAAGCCTTGCTGCGGGCGGTCTTGAGAATAGTTCCACCTCTTTGGATCGTGTTGGAC
>JAEEGH010011890.1_pt1 | contig 19661 bp, 9 predicted proteins | sample 9134181 | NCBI WGS metagenome assembly JAEEGH01 (sample SAMN16246544, study PRJNA631951) | gut metagenome | biome: gut microbiome; feature: rumen; material: DP-attached | host: Bos | place: Iran: Karaj | collected 2018-10 | reverse complement strand
GTCAGATGTGTAAACAACTTTGTTCTTTCCAGTGCCAATCGTCATTGTAAGAGCATACTTTCCACTGTCCATAGGATCGATTTCAACGCCTGTGTATTCAGGATTTACCTTCTTACGGGTTACCTTATCAACTACGGCAATCTTTGCCTTGGAGATATCAACTGTTGAAGCCTTAGGACCAAGGATTGTGAATGCTCTGTAAACTCCCTCGCCGTCAAGTACGTAATTTGGATTACCTACTCTCGGAACAACCTTAACTATGATCTGGTCACCAGGCTGAACTGTTGTGCCCTTACCGTCTCCGATAGGAACAAGGTCAGCTTCATCATCAAGCATGTAGTATGAAACCTTGTACTCAGTTGTCTTGATGAGGCTGCCGGCATGTGTTACAAAGAGGTTCTTGCCGGGCTTAGGCAGGTAATTAGATGCCTTAGTCTTCTTGCTGTTGTATACAAGTGATCCACGAAGTCCTACTTCTGTAAGGTCAGAGTCAAATACTGAAGGATTGATCTTGAAGAATCCACCTTCAAATGACTTATTTCCCTTGTAGTTATTGATGAAAGTTACCTTATAAGTTGCTTGTGAACCAGCCTTCTTGTTGTTTGCATAAGTTACCTTGTAATCCTTACCAAGCTTAAGCTCTACTTCAGGATGATCCTCATCGAGGTATGCTACCAGGTAAAGCTCAGGTGTTGCACCGTAGTTTCTGTACTCTACACCGTCTGTCAGAAGTGCCTTCTTACATGTAGGTGTAAGGTCGATAGGAGCATACTTTGCAGGATTGATAACAAAGGTCTTCTTGATACTTCCCTTATAGATGCCCAAACCTGTTACAGTAACTTTTACTTTGCCTGCATTTACATTGCTGCTGTAGGTTACGTCGTAGTCGTATCCAAGTTCAAGCTGAGCGCCTGTAGCCTTGTCGCAAACATAGAGCTCATCCTCTGTAAGGTATACAGGTTCTCCGTTGTAGTAATATCTCTTGTCGATGTCCGTAGGCATTGTAACAGAGATAGGTCTCATCTGACCCGGAGTTACGACCTCAACGTCGAAGGTCTGCGATGTCTCTTCATCGAAGTTGCCCTTACCTGTGATTGTAACCTCAACAGGCTCGGTCTGGCTGATCTTAGTGTTGAGATTTACGCTTGTGGTGTAATCTTTTCCGGCCTTAAGAACAATTCCTTCATAGGTTACTACAGGAGCCATCTTCTTACCGAATTCAACAACCAGGTTACCAACTATTGCATCGGAAATGTCTGCCTTCTCAATGTAGAACTCAAGTGTCTTTGATCCCTTGAGGTTACCCTTACCTGTTACCTTTGCGTAAGCATAACCCATCTTGGTATTTCCACTTGCCTTTACATTGTTCTTGTAAGAGATTGTGTAATCCTTACCTGCTACAAGAGTTCTTCCACCGTTGTTAACGATGATGTTAGGCTTGATTGCAGAACCTGTGTATGTATATACAGGTACGCTCTTGCCAAGTGTTGCAACGTACTCGACGTTAATACCATCATCGGTCATCCAGTCCGCATCACCAAAGGTTGCGACAAACTGACCGGTCTCGCCGGATTCGTCGTCTCCACCGTACTGGTCATTCTGAGCTTTGATAGTAACTGTGATATCATCAAGCTCTTCAGGATACTCATAGTGGTTCTCATCGCCGGGAACATAAATGCTGAATGTGATCGTACCGGCAGTGTCTCCAATTACAAGATAATGGCTGCCTTCAAGGCTTACAATCTTACATCCCAGATTACTTACTGAAGTAATCGCATATTCGATAGGATTTTCTTCTGTAAATACTGCTACCTCGTAATCGATCAAGCTTTCAAGCCTGATAGGTGCGAACTGACCTGCAGTTACAGTGATCGGGCTGTTATCATAAGGTACATGATCTTCGAGGATATCATCCTGATGTCTCTTATCGATCACTATTTCTTCAGTTATGTGCTCAGAGTCAACATAGAGGAGGCCTTCTGCATCGCCGCCGTAAGGGATTATACCTGCTTCATAAGATCCCTTTGCGTAATGCTCAACGTAGTATGTTCCTGCATTATTCTGCTTAGGAATCTCCTCACTCCAATCACTCCAATCGCCGTCTTCACCAAACTTCCAACGATAGAGCATTGTGCCGTTCACTGCAACGCCATCCTGCTCAAGCAGAGGCTGAGGTACCTTATCCTCATTGTAAACAAGATCATTATAAGGATAAACATCTGCAGGTGTTGCTACAATGTAGCCAATCTGAACTTCAATAGGTCCAAGGATAGGTGTGCTCTTATAACGGAGACCTGTCTCCCATGTTTCTGTATCTTCGCGATATACTTCAGATCCCTCGATGTAGTAGTAAACATCATAGTATCCGGGTCTGTAGTCATCAAGTACACTGGTGCCCCAGAGATCCCACTGACCTGCAAGTGCAGATGCGGGCTTTCCAGCATAAGGATCAACAAAGTCAGCATCGTGAGGCTCAGTGTATCTTACTACTGCATAATACATTGTACCTGTATTATTTGACTGTCCATCAGGTGTAGCAGGTGCGTCAAGAACTGTACCGGGCTCATCAATGAGTGTATGAATGCTATTGTCATAAATGAGTTCTGTGTTAGGTACAGGCTCGTCTTCTACTTCTGAATAGGTCTCAGCAATAGTAACATGGATAGGTCCGTAAATAGGTGATGTTACATAGCGAAGATCCTCTGTTACGCTGCCGTCTTCCTCAACAACTTCAGAACCTTCTACATAGTAGTAAACATCATATGTTCCTTCCCTGTAATCCTCAGGAATTGTTAACTGCCACTTTCCTGCAAATCTAGGATCATGAGGGTCAACATCATCATAAGGATTTACAACCTCCTGATCATGTGTGCACTCCTCGTACATGTAGTAGAGACGACCATTTTCTACTACTGCGCCGTTTTCATAAACGCCATCATAAATGAGCTCATGCAGATATGTGTCATAGGAGAGCGGAATATTATTGTTGTTCTCCATACGCTCTCTTGCAACAGGCTCTTTAACAACAATGGCATTCGACTTCTCAATTGTTACAGTTATCGGACCAATAGGTACTGTAGTAGTTCCCTTAGCAGGAATACTCTTGAATCCATTGTCAGGAGTACCCTCTACCCAATAGTAAACATCGTATATACCATCATTTGTTCTGCGCAGGAAGTCCTTCGCTGTTTCTGTTGTATTCTCATCTACTAACAGCCATGTGTCAGCGTCTTTACTGATCTCTGGTGCAGCCTGCTGTGTGTACTGTCCGTCAGCACCCTCAACCCAGTCTACTACTGCAAAGTACATATTTCCGCCTGCGGCATTGCCATAGTCAACGAGATCCTGCTTAGCTCTGTGATCGTAGTACAGACCTTCAATTGCTGTAGGTTCTGTAAGACCGATCTCATCATAAAGAATTGTGAAGTCGCCGGAAACAAATGTAACAATGTAGTTACCCTGTACTACTGAACCATATGAACCATGAGTCTCAGCTACTGTCTTATCTGCATTGATGTCAGGTGTTGACAATCTGGTTCCATAATCAACTCCATACTTTTCTCCATATCTTGCTTTATACGCTGCTGAATTTTCAGCTGAGAAAGTATATGCCGGTAATTCATCTGCGTTCTCAAGCTGGAGAACATTCTCGTATGGAAGCTCTGTATCAGTAACCGGATTAGCAGTCGGGTCAACTTTTACAGTCTGAACTTCTGCATTTGTACGGATGATATCAGGAACAGTTATTAATCCTGAAGGATCCTCGTTATTTGCCATTCCTACTACTGTGTAAGTAAAGTCAGGATCGGCACCTGTCTGTGTTACTTCATCATAGTTATAAACCTTCTCTGAATCATCGATGTAAACTGTGACAGGCTTAGGCAGAATTGTAAGCGTACCTTCATAGTAATCGTAGATCAGATAGTTACCTACAACCCATGATGTATGATCAGCAGGATTTATTACATGAGAGCTGTCAACCCAGTAAACCCTTGTATTTAATCTGGCCTGTACGCTCTCCGGCTGTATCTTATATGTACCAACATTTACACCTGTAGCCTGGTTGTACTTGATACCAAGGAGTTCCTCGTCATTACGATTGTAATACTGTCCGGGTACATAAGGTTCAATTCTGCAAGTATATGCGCTATCCGGGTTCTCGCCGTAAACAATCCATGTATCATTAGCTGTAATTGTCAGGAATGAAGGGTTAATTACTGCGTAACCTGCATAGAATGCATCCCAACCATACGCATCATTGAAATAGAGGTCAGTCCAGTTTTCATTACCCTTTATGTAGTAATAAACGTGGTAATATCCAGCATCAACTGCCATGAGTTCAGGAGACGGATTACCATCTTCATCATAAAGCGGATACCAATGCGCTGTCCTCATTGCTTCTAACAGATCTTCTTCCGAATCAAATACTCCTGTCTGATGGCCCACTGTAGGATGAATTCTCAAAGGCTCGAAGTCGATACTGAACATAACTGTTCCGCCTACCGGAGTTCCATCGTTATCAATCAGAGTCTTTGCAGTGTTGTCGTAATGGTTGTCGTAGTAGTCAACCAGCTCGGGTACATCACCGCCCTCGAAGTAAGGAATTGCTTTACCAATTTCTACATATCCGATGTAACTATCATTCGGATAGTAGTTATTATAGTTCTTCACGGTAGAAGCAGGATCATTATTATTTACTCTATAAAATACGTAGTAATATCCAGCAGTTCTGCCGTAATGATTATCCTCTGACCATCCTTCATCATCGTCAGCAGGACGTGCTACGGTATCTGTTTGTTTATTCTTGTAGTACTTATAGTTAAACTCAAAATGCCCCGTGTTAGTTGCCCTATCACTTGTACCTTTGAAGAAGTCTCGATTTAAACCGTTATAACTCAAAGGAGTATTAAGAACCCAATCTCCGGACAGTGTCGGTGTGAAGTTAGCCGGAGTAATATTGAATTTAGTAGTGGATTTCTCTCCCGGTATATAGTAAGTATCGTTGTCGTTAACTGTAGCAATGCTTACAGTATATTCGCCAACATTAGTTGCAGGAGAAGGAGTAATAGTAAATGTACCGGTAAAGTTAGGAAGAGCTGCTCCGCCATCTACCTTATCCTCACTATTTGCTACTATTGTAAATCCATCAGTTGAAACCGGAGTGCCGGTATATACTTTATCTACAGGAGTACCAACAGACGGAGAAATGCGTACCGGTTTTTTGGCAACTACAATGTTTTTGTTAACCGCTGTATCTGCAGAGTTGTAGTTTACTCCACCATCAATATGAGCATACATCCAGTATGTTCCGGGAGCAGTTGTCTTGGTAAAGCTCGGAGTTGCAGGAGATACAGCGTCGCTGCCATACCAAACTGAATAGTTTTCATCTGTAGACTTCTTATAGTAGTAAGTGATTGCTCCTGTAGCTGCAGCTCCTGAAGGAATCTTGTTCAGCAGAGGAGGAGTCAGTGTCTCAGGATATGAATCACCATAGGTCCAGCCTGTAACAACAACCTCAAGATCTGAAACATCAATATTGGCTTTGCCTATGCTTACAGGACCAACATAAAGAATCTCAGTGTCTTTATGGTTGTCATCACCCTGAATATAGTAGAATACTGCATACTTTCCGGCATTTAATGCTGTGTAGCCGCCGGTTGTAAACGCATTCTTATTAAGAGATGAGCTAGACTGTTCAGCAGCGTCTTCGTCCCATGCTACAACTAAATATTTGAAAGTACCTACAGAGCATTCACCCAGCTGTGAAAGAAGGCTCTGGCTTGTACTGTTAAATGTAAGAGTTTCACTCGTTGCAACAGGATTCTTTGTAATCTGAGCAGGAGCAATATCTGTTTTGGTGATTGAATAAGGATCACTAATTGCTGTTGCAGCGCTGTAATAATCTGATTCAGCGAAAACAGCTTTTACAACATATGTTCCTACGTCAGTCTTCGCAGTTGTTGTATATGCGCTATCGTCAGCATTTGCTTCTTTATAATAATATGTTACTGAATAATCAGTAGATGGAATATCCACACTGTCGTATTGGTATGTGGGAACAGGTGTATTCACAACGTTTCCGGTATATTCCCATCCAGTAACTGAAACCGCAACAACCGGTGTGCGCTTCTTGATGTTAATTGTAGCTCTTGCATCTCCGGTCGGCTTGTAATCAGATGTATATTCTCTTACTACATGTACATCTACAAGAGTCTTTCCGGGTTCTGTACGAGAAGGTGCAGTTGATCCCCACTCAGTCCATGTCGCGCCATCGTCTGTCGATGAGCGATATGTTATTGTGCACTCGCCTCTGATATCAGGTCCGGTCATGCCTTCATCGGTGCAGACCTTAACTACAGGTGTAAATGCAGTTCCGGTGTACTCTCCGTCAAAGCTTGTTGCTGTAACGTACAGAGTAACCCCTGTGATCTTGATGGTAACGGTCTTTGTTACAGAGGTGTAATTCTGCATGTCAACCGTTACTCTTACCTGCATATCGCAAGGAGCGATCTGAGGAGTGAAACTTGTTTCAGGATCTGACCAGGTTTCTCCGCCATCTTCAGAAATCTCATAGCTCAATGTATAATCGCCAGAAGGTACTAATCCTGAATAATCAGCATTTTCGTAAACCTTGATTACAGGTGCGTGAGGGTCGCCGTCAACAGGGCCTTCATAACCTGCTGCCGTAACATACATTGTACGTGGAGTTATTGTGATTGTTGCATCTGCTGTTGTGTCTTTATAGTTAGTATTCTTTACTGTTACTTTTACAGAATAAGTTCCAGCATTGATGAATGAAGGGATTGTTGTACCCCAATCGGTCCATGCAGTCTCTTCTGCCTCTTTGGTCTTGTATGTTATTACACAATCTGTAAGCGCTATAGGTGTTGTCTTAGTTGAATCTGTATATACAGATAAAGAATCCATTGTATATGCTGATCCATTATAAACACCAGTCTGTCCCGCTGCTTCAACATACATATAGTTTGTCGGAACAATCCTGAAAGGAGTTATCTGATGGATAACGTTATAGTTGGATGCGCCGGTAGTAATTTCAAACTTTGCATAATAAGAACCAATGCTTATTGCACTTACGGGAAGTGTTGCCTGCGCATTGTTGTATGTTCCTACTGTATATGCCGGGGTGTCAAGATCTCCCTCTACCTCGATACTAACCGGTGTGGGAGCCTGAGCAGAACCGGTATAATCAAGATCTACCGACTCTTTTCCTTCTGCCAGCCATGTAACTGTGAGTTCTGCCGGGGCGATCGTAAGTGTGCCGGCTCCGGATGTTATTTCGTAATAACCTGTAACAACATCTTCGCCGTGCTTGATTACCACATTGGATACACCTATTGTTGTATAAGTTCCGGCATCAGTCTTTTTCTCTATAACTAAAGAGTCAATACTATCTCCTGTAGCCAAAGGAGTATTTGTTGCTACTTTGTAAGTAGTAGCACCCTGAGCCTGACCATTATAAACAGCATCGGTCAAATCATCGGGTGTGATGGTAATTGGCCTTTTAACTACTTTTACTTTATATGATGCTAAGCCAAGCTCAATGCCCGGAACGGGTTCTGTTACTGATCCGGCATTGGTGTAAACCTTAAGGGTAACAGTTGCAAGTGTTTCAGTAGGATCAGTAGGAGTAGGCATAATACCGGTAACAAATCCTGTACTTGCGTCAACTGAGATATAATCTGTATCAGTTGTACTATAAACAAGAACTGTACCTGTTCCTGTTCCTGTAGGATCATTATCACCTGCTTTGGTAGTATCTCCGTAAGCAACTTCAATTGAATCGTGCGCAAACTCAGGTGTCAGTTTGGAATAAACAACAGCCTGGAGGTTATAAGCCCTCATGATAGGCAACTGAGTTGTCAGATACTGATTGGAATAGATCGGGTGATCAGCATCATCCAGATCCTCCCATCCGCCAAAGACCTCGTCCTGACCTACTACTGTTGAAATTGCAGGGATATCAGGGTTGGTTCCTGTGTCGGTAAGATATGTACCTTCGTATTTGTTAACATCTCTAAGCCATGAGCCGCCCTTGTTGTAGAACTTTACGACATACTGGCCGTCAGCTTTGAGGTCATAGTCTTTCTCCTCGACCTCTTCGGGAAGATCCTCATCTTCCGCAGCGGCTGGTTCTTCCTCTTCGGGAACGTCTTCATCCCCCACAGGAAGCACCTCTTCTTCTACGGAAGGTTCTTCGACCTCCTCTAAAACTTCGCCATCCTCCGTAATGGCACCGGTTTCAGACACTATGGCATCGCCAGTGTCTGCGGAGTAACCATCAGTTGCGTATGCAACTGCCGGCATGTTTGTAAATGTCAGCATAAATGCCAACACAAACGAACATAGCCTGAAGAAATTGTGCCTTTTCTTTGACATCTCCAATCCTCCTAAATGTTTGTTGTTCGCTTTCTTCCACTCGAGAAAACGCCTGTATAATAATTATCGGCCATATACCATTACACAAACATTACAAAGTGCCTGCAAAATTATGTACAAATTGTTAACTTTTTATAAATTGTGCCAAAAATCGCGGATTTCTTGCTCAATTCGACAAAATCACGTTGTTCACAAACAATTTATACGGTATTCACAATATTAATAAAATATTCAGAATTGCAAAACAGCTCGGCGATAATCAACCGCCGGGCTGCTTTTTTTGCTCTTTAATCTCTTCAATTCTTTATAAATTGTAACAGATCAGCATTGCGAATCTCCGCCCAGCTGTATTCCACCATGTACTGGCCGCGGTATTCATTGATTGCATCCGGATCGCCTTCAAGCATCCTGTAGTAATCACAATCCACCAGGTCCCGCCTGATGGCCGTCTCACCGTGCTCTCTGATAAGTACTTTCTCCATTCCGATAGTTTTCAGAGTGTTCTTCAGATCATTGACAAGTACGCGGATCCTGTTCTGCTCAGCTCTTGTGTCTCCGCCCTCCTGCCAGAGCGCCAGCGCGATCTCACCGGAAGTGCAGGCGGCGCCGTCCCTGTCAACAAGGTAAGCCAGGAGCTCTTTGCTCTGCTTTCTTCCAAATATAAGGGGCTGGCCCTGCCAGAGCACATCGAAGTGTCCAAAACACCTTATCTCCAGCTTGTCAGCTGCCGGACGCCTTCTCTTCGGAACGTACTCAAGCTCTTCTTTTATATCTTCTGTCTTGATGGGTTTTAAAAGATATCCGTGAGCACGGATCTTGAAGGCCTCGTAGGCGTATTTCTCGTATCCGGTTGTGAACACGATCCTCGACCTCGGCGACAGCTCTTTTATCTTGACTGCCAGCTCCAGGCCGGAGACTCCCGGCATTTCTATATCGGTAAAGACAACATCCGGCAAATAGCCCTGCCTTACGGCGTCAAGAGCTGTACCTCCCCTCTTGAAAGTCATGACTTCTGCTCCGTCGGACGCATTTTCAATTATCTCCTTATTGTATTCCAATACGTTCTCTTCATCATCGATTGCGAAAATCAGCATGTCAAACCTCCTCTCGGAATTGTTTCAACAAGATAATTTTATAGAATGTATCATTACACAATCATTATACAATCATTACGCAGCCGTTTCTAAACCGGCAGTAAAATAGTCACCACCGTGCCTTTTCCTTTTTCGGAATCGATCTTCAGCTCTCCGCCTGCGATACGGGCCAGTCTTTCCTTAACATTCTTGATGCCAAGGTGGGATCTTTCGCCGTTGCTTGTGGCCTCCTCGTAGTCAAAGCCAGGGCCGTCGTCGGTCACGCTGACTTCCACGTGGTCGTCAAACCTGCGGGTCCTTACGACTATCGTGCCCTCGCCGCTTTCTTTTTTCCTTACTCCGTAGGTCACCGCGTTCTCCACGATGGGCTGCAGCGTCAGGGACGGAATGTTAAAGTCCTCGCACTCCAGGTCGAACTCCACCTTCAGGTCGTCGCCAAACCTCAGCCGTTGCAGTTCAAGATAGGCCTTTGTGTGATCCAGCGCCTTCGTAAAGGGAATGGGCATATCCATGGTTAAAGAATCCATGTTGTGGCGCAGGTACTCGGAAAATCTGGTTATGGCCTCCTCCGCTTTCTCAGGGTCTTTTCTGCAGAGGTACTTGACGGTGCTTAAGGAATTATACAGGAAGTGGGGCTGGATCTGGGCCAGCAGGATATCGATCTTGAGCTTGGCGTTCTCCTCCTCTTTCAGGAAGTGCTTCTCCACCTGGTCGTTGATAATGTATAACACTATGTACATGGCGGCAATGGTGGTGCCCAGCACGATCGAGTAGATTCCGTAAGAAAACATCTGTATCACCATTGACAGAAGCGGTACCACAGCATAAGCCCTGAAGGCGTGTCGCTGCCTGTCGGACAGGCGGACTTTCTTAAGGAAAAGAACTATGATATTTATCAGCATGATCAGAACCAGTGGCACCAACAGCATCGGATAGTACGGTCCTCTGCTGTAGTTGTTCTCATCATCGAATGAGTAAAAGACGCCTGTAAACTGCGTGTAGATCAGAAACAGTGCATAAATCACCCACAGTCCCACAGTGATATGCATTATCCTGTTCTTCATCCAGTGCTCGTCTCCGCTTTGTTGCAGAAGAAAGCCTGTGGTCATCACGGTGAGCAGGGATGATACCAGAGACTCCATGAACAACAGGAACTGGGCGATGACGGCAGCTTCCCGGGTGTGGTAGTTATGGGTGAGCTGTCCCAGAAAGTCGAACATAACATAACTGAATATTATGATAAAAAAGACAGTGAAGAAATTCCTTGTTTGGCGATCCAGGAATTTGACGCTCCGGATCAGCATAAGACCCATGATGGCAAAGGAAAGACCCACTATCGCTATGGCAAAATTGATTCTTGCAATAAGATCGATCATGTCACGTTATCTCCCGACCATTCTTTGGTTTCTTTTTTATCTTGGCCTGCTTTTTCTTCAGGTTTTCCACGTCCTCGTTGGAGATGAAGCGGCAGGTCTTTACCACATAGAGGTTGCCGTCCTCGGCCTTCTTGATGCGCACCTTTGCCTTCATGAAGCCGTGATTCTCGCAAAATCCAACCGCATAGTAGTGTTTGCCGTTGGGGGAAAACCATTTCACCTTGCGCTTGATGTTCCTGTGGCACAGATAGCACTTGGTGCTCATGACCTCCGTGTTCCTGAGGAGCTCGTCCTTTGTGGCGAACTCGCGGGAGATGTACTTCGCGTAGTTGTCGAAGACGATGCGGATCTCCTGCTTCCTGGTGCGGGGGGTTATATAGGTGTCAAAAGAAACTTTGCCTAAAGTCTTTTCGTCGAAGGTCCTGAATATCTTGGCGGTGTACTCCGCGTCTGCCAGGGCGCGGTGGAAGGGAATGTCCTTCTCTATTGACAGCAGGTCTGTTGCTGCTTCCAGACCGATCCTTGACTTGCCGTCATCATAAGCCAGGGAAAAGAGCTTCTGGACGTCGTAAAAGGCTATCGGGCGGTCGGAAAGTGCGGGCAGCCCAAAGAAATCCAGGTTCCGCTGGAATTCGGTGAGGTCTAAGGGGCCCCAGCTGCAGAACATGGGATTGTCGCCGCAGAAAGCAAGGAAGTCGCGGGCCACGTCCTGGAAGCGGTCGCCGTTTTCCAGGTCATCCATGGAAAGGTGGATGAGGCGACCGGTTATCCGGTGCATGTGGGTGTGGATCTGGGGCTTTATAAGCCTTGAGAATTCCCCGATCTTTTCTCTTTTTTCATTCAGTTTTACGGCACCGATCTCGACGATCTCGAAGGTAAGGGTTTTTCCGTCGCTTCGGACAAAGGGCGCCAGGCCCTGGTTCCACTCCAGGTCGAAGACTATATAATTGCTCATGTGTTTATCCAATCAGTGTGTCTGTTCAATCAGAAATAGTATTTCATCCAGGTCACTGCAAGGTCCAGCCAGGGTTCACAGGCTGGGCACAGCTCTTTTCCTTCAAGGCCTTCCGTGAGATGGTTGGCGAGGGCAAGGCCGTGGCAGCCCTCGGGGAAGATGTGCAGTTCGGTGCTTATATTGTGCTGCCTGAGGGCGGTTGCGAAAAGCAGTGAGTTCTCTACAGGAACGGACTGATCCGTGAAGGTGTGCCAGAGGAATGTTCTGGGTACGACGTCGGTCACCCTCGTCTCAAGAGACATGGCGCTTACAAGCTCGTCGTAGCGATCGCCCAGGAGCTTTACGAAGGAGTCCCTGTGGGCGTGGTCGCCGGAGGTGATGACGGGGTAGCTAAGCATCAGGCCGTTGGGCTTCAGGATAGAGTTGTCCTCAAGTGATAGCTCTTTTGCCAGAAAATCTTCTGTCCATGTGCAGCAGAAGCAGGCTGCGAGGTGGCCTCCCGCGGACGAGCCCTGGATCACGATGGCGTCCGGATTGACGTGCCACTCCTCGGAGTACTTTCTTATAAGGAAGACGCTGCGGGCCAGCTCAAGGAGAGCGGTCGGGTAGGTGGCAGGGGCGCAGGAGTATCTCAGGATCGCTGCGTGAAAGCCTGCGGCCAGGAAGGACAGGGCCAGGGGCTCCGCCTCTCTGTCGGAGGTGTAACTGTAGCCTCCTCCGGGACAGATCAGGATCAGCGGTCTTTCTTTTATCCTGAGTTTCTCTGACTGATCCTGTATATATACTGTAAGTTTAGCTCCGGGAAGGGAACCGTTTTCTTGAATATCAAACTGTTCATAAGTCATTTTAGCGGTCTCCAAATCTGTTAACCAAGCGGTTTTTCACGATTAATCATAAAATGAAGATATTTTTTTTGCAATAGGTATTGACATTTTAAATTGTACGCAATATAATTTGCTTAAATCAAATGCAGAACAAAAAATGACTGACACATACAAATTTATGATTCGATTACTTAGGAGGTAATTACGATGGGATTTTATGATTATTCAGTATTAGACGCTCAGGGAAATGAGTTCTCTATGGAGAACTTCAAGGGAAAGGTTGTGCTGGTTGTGAACACAGCTACCGGCTGCGGCTTCACACCCCACTACAAGGATATCGAGGACATGTATGAGAAGTTCCACGATCAGGGCTTTGAGGTTCTGGATATTCCCTGCAACCAGTTCGCAGGACAGACACCCGGAACGGATGATGAGATCCACGAGTTCTGCCAGCTGCACTACAACACCAAGTTCCCTCAGATGAAGAAGACTGACGTAAACGGCGAGAACCAGATTCCGCTCTACAGATTCCTCAAGGAGCAGAAGGGATTTGAGGGCTTCGGCAAGGGACCTGCTGCCCTGGCTATGGGCGTAATGCTTAAGAAGATCGACAAGGATTACAAGAACAATCCTGAGATCAAGTGGAACTTCACGAAGTTTGTTGTAGACCGCGAAGGCAATGTTGTGGCACGCTTTGAGCCCACTGCAGATATGAAGAAGGTTGCGGAGTGCGTTGAGAAGCTGATGTAAGATATTGATGTGAGATATTGATGCGAAATGTTGATGTGCGATATGGGAGTCACCTGAGGGTGGCTCCTTTTTTGTGTGGATGCTGGTGCGAAACGATGGGTGTCACCTAAAAGCCTTGTGCACAACCCAATTCAAGCTCTCTGAACACCGCGTTTCCGTTCATTTTGTGACAAATAGCATAAAAATGAAAAAAAGCACCCAAATCAAAATCAACCATCAACCATCAATTGTCACCTTGCTTTCAATCACAAACCACTTCTTATCTCAATCCATCACACAAACAATCTCACCTTCACAAACAACCGCCCCTTGCGCGTAGTTCCGGAGGGGCCGTCGTATATGAATTTGCCGTGGCCGCGGACCGAGACGCGGGAAGCGGGCTTGAGGTCGTAACCGCCGCTGTAAGCTGTGCGACCATCTATGAAGACGGATTCTGATTCTATCAGCTTCTGGGCTTCGGACCGTGAAAGGTGGTAGACAAAAGCCAGGATCGCGTCAATGCGCTCTGAAGCAACAGACCCGCTGACTTCCTTGAATTCCGGCCTGATATTGCACTCCTCTGCGCTCACCATCTCGCATTTGACCGACGTGTGGCGGATTCTGATGAGCTCTTTACAGATAACTTCAGCAATCTCTCTGGTCGCAAATACATAGGCTTCCTTTTCCCCTGTGAGGATATCGCCTGTCTGATCCCTCTCAATCCCAAGATTCATCATGGCTCCCAGGTAATCTCTGTGGGTCAGGTCATCAGAAAACTTGTTATTTACAGGTGTCACATGTATGCAGACAACAACGTTATTGTCTGCTTTCTCTGATGCCAGAAAGCTCTCCCTGTCCATATATTCAGGCAAAAAACATATCACAGCCCGCTCGGCATCTTCATATCCGCCGTATATCACATACTCTGCCCCGCAGTAGCTCTTTTGACTCGCCTGCACTCCTTCTGATGCCAGTATCTTATAGAACTCGTTCTGCTCTGACATGGACAGAAACTCAGTAGCAGTCACAAATCCATTATTATATGCTCTTGTTGCCAGGTCTCTGATCCTTCCCGCAAGGAAGGTTCTGCTCTTCTCTTCCAAGATGTATCTCCTATCCAATCTCCTCCAGCAGCTTCCGGAAGTCCAGTGCCTTCCCGTTGAGCACCGCTTCCCTCAGCCTGTCGTCCACATCATACGCCAGCTTCATCGAGAAAAACGGCCCCTCTTCCTCAAGCAGCTTGAAAAAGATCTTGTCGCCCTCCCAGATGTTTAGTCCATATACATCTTTTTTCTTCACCCACTCGTAGACTCCCTCGTTGCACTCTTTTGGTTCAACGCCGGGCCATGGCGCAGTAAAAAGACTCATCAGCTCGTAGTCACCTTTATCGGAGATGAAGGTTATGATGCCCCGGTAGCAGATATCCTCCTGAGGAATATCAAATCCCGTCTCCTCAAGGATCTCCCTCTTTACGCAGTCCTCGGGACTTTCCCGGTCCTCAAAGTGGCCGCCGACGCCGATCCATTTGTCCTTGTTGATGTCATTCTTTTTTGAAATCCTGTGCATCATAAGGTACTCGTCGTCCCTCTCAATGTAGCACAGTGTTGTAAGCTGAAATTCCATTTCTTTTCCTCAAAAAAGCCCTCCCCTCATTAAAAGGGAAGGGCCTAAAGTAATCAGTCATCAATATGTCAGTGCGCTTGTCCAGTAGTTCTGTCCGTAGATATCGGTGAAGCGGTATGTAAGCTTCACGTCACCGTCACCAAGATAAGTATTGCTGATCATCATCTCGGACATGTCCTTATCAACGACCATCTGCTCGCCAAGATAGTAGGTCTTGTCATAGTTTCCTGCATAATCATAGAAATCACACTGGAAGTCAATCGTATCACCGGGCACAATCTCAGTCAGGTTCTTGGCAATTGTCTCTGTCTCGCCTTCCTGATAGTCGTAGTTGGCGCCGGCCACATATCCGTCCTCGTTCTCCGTATCAAATACGATGATGAGGTTGCAGGGCACGTCGTTCAGTTTGCAGGGAACTCTGCCGGTGATCATATAGCCGTTTGCATCTCCCTGCACGTCTACTACATTATATGCAACGACCTGACTGTCGATGGAGATCCAGGTCTTGTCACACTCTGCACGCAGATTTCCTGCATCGTCGAAATCAAGGATGTTGTCGGTTCCAAGGTTTACATATCCTTCGCCGTCATCGTAGAACACATTGTACTGAATATCCTGAACCAATTTCCACTGATCCTCGGGAAGTGAGATCACATCCTCGCCGGCATCATTCGTTGTCCAGAAAAGAGCTGATGCATCAAACCGGTTATCAGCGATGTATGTGGCAGCCTTCTCAACATCAAGGCTTCTTCCAAGGAATGACGTGTTGGAAGAGGTAAGTCCTGAAACACTGCTAAAATCGCTGGAAAGGAACGTGGTCAGGAGCTGTGTGATCATCTCAGCTGATGATCCGCCTGATGATCCCGATGATCCTGTCATGTCTCCGAAGATTGATCCCATGGGACTTGATGTACCGCCTGCAGCGACCTGTCCCGCGGTCTCCATGGATGCAAAGCTCTGGATACATTTTGCATATTCCTCATCCATGCCGATGTCCTCGTAGGTATCAACCATTGAATCTACCTTCCTTGCTGTTCTGTATGGGAAGTAGATGGAGAGGCCATATGCGTTTGTCATGTTACTGCTGGTCCTGTTATATTTGATCGATTCCAAAAGGACTTCCGTTAGTTCTTTTGCCTCAGGTGTTCCTACCTTATTGGCGAAGTCCACGAGGTCCACCTGATCGATCCTGTTGGAAGCGAACTCTCTGGAACTGCTTCTTGCGTTGGATACGGCGCTGTACTCATTGGAGTTGATCTGTTCCGATGTGGTCTTGGCAAAGTCCGTAAGCTCAGCGGGCACGGTCTGGGACAGCTCGCAGAGGTCGATGAGGGACAGGGTTGTCTTCTGTCCGGCACAGGTCTTTGCACAGGCATCGGTGAAGGTGTCGATGATGATCTTGCCGACCTGGAGGGTCTCGATGGATGTGTCCTTGGCAATAGCTGTAAGCCAGTCGGTGTAGTACCAGCCTACGCCGGGCTCGGTCTCCTCGGAAGCCACCAGGTAGTCAGCATAGTTTGAAACCACAAGGGCGTTCTCCACTGTTGCCATGAGGCAGGTGTCGAAGCCGACAAAGTCAAAGGTCACGCCGCCGTCCTTGAGGGCCTTGTTGATACCGCCAAGGGACATGGCGCCGGCTGATGCGAACTTCTCGTCATAGCCGTAGCCGCCTGTTGATCCGCCGCCGTGATCCCAGAAAATAAGGATGTTTCTGTTGGCGGGGAAAGCCTTTGAAGCGTACTGTATGAAACCTGAAAGGGTCTCGGGCTTGGTCATGGGAAGATTGCCCGCGTTGTCCTGGAGGACGCTAAGCTTTCCGCCCTTAACCTGATAAATCTGATTGGTGGAGCTGGATACCACGTTGTTCTGCCACTGCTTTGCGCCGCCGGTGTAGACGATGAGGTTCACCTTGTCTGAACTCTGGGCTGCAAGCATCTCCTGCAGGTCTCTGCTGGCCATTCCGCTCCTGGACTCAAGGTCCGCGCCGCACATGTAGACCATGATAGTTACGGTGTCGTTGCCGCCGCCCTGGATCACGGTGCGCTTGGGTCTTGCTGCAGCTGCAACTGAAGTGTTGAGCCTGCCTGTGTTGGATGCAGAACTCCAGGCTGCGCCTGCACCGCTGCTCATGCCTGAGTAGGAGCCTGTGCTGAGGCCGCCGCCAAGGAGCGTGCCAAGCACGGACATGGCTGATCCGCCGCTTGAACTGCCGGAACTGACTGAGCTGCCGGACGATGATCCGCCTGATGAAGTCGTGGTCTGTGTCGTGGGTGTCTGGGTTGTGGATCCCGTGTACTGCGATGTATCGCTACTGCTTCCACCGCCTCCCAGGAATGATGAGAGGCCGCCGCCTCCGCCCAGGAGTACTACCAAAGCGATTATTATCAATATAAACGGAGGTCTTCCGCCTGAAGCTCTCTGTCCGCCTCCGCCTCCACCTGTGGTGGGACCTCCTGACGGCGTCGCGCCGCCGGTGCTGCTGACAGGGCCACTGTTTACGCCCTCGCCTCTTCTATGGACGCCGCTGCCGCCGCCCGTCACATTCTTTTTTCTGCCAACCGGCCTGTTATTATCTTCCATTAGTAGTTAGCCCTCCCTACCATGTATAAACTTTTCATAAAACAATGATACCACAAATAGATTTTTTTCAATCAGTTTTTTATACTAGAGTTATCACAATTGCATATTTATTCGTTTGTTTTAATGGAGGTTTCGACATGGCAAAGAATCAAACGTCAATGAAAGGCCTGACCCCGAAATTATTGGGCCCCATCGCTCTGATCGTCATCTTTCTGATCATAACCCTGATCTCTTCCCAGCTCAATTCCATGGCTATCTTAAATGACCTGAACGAGCTTCAGAACACGACTGTGAAAGCAATGGAAATTGCCGAAGATATCAGATATTACGGGCTTAATACCTGCGAACTTTTCACAGATATGTCAGCCACACATGACAGAGAAGTGCTCGAAGAGTGTGAAGAAGTAAGAGATAATATTTATGCGCTTTTTAACGAAATGAAGGCAGTAAAACCTGAGACGTCCGCAACCATGGACCAGCTCAAATCCTCTTATGACGCGCTTTACGCACTGTGCTCACACATGGCAGACGAGTACATCGATGTGAGTATTGATGCAGGAAACGTCGTAATGGAAGAAGTTGACGGAGCAACGGGCGAATTCTCCGATGCCGTCGACACCATGGTTGAAGAAATGGAAGGCGATGTTGAGAATGAGGTTTCAGCCATAACAAAGGCTCAGAGAAATATGGTCATGATCAACGCCATTCTTTCCATAATCAACATCCTACTGGCAATATGGATCGGAACAACTGTCATCAGACAGGTTCTTAATCCTATCAAGAAGGTCAGCAGCGCCATTTCAACCCTGTCTGACAGAGACCTTACAGCCGAGAAGCTTGCTCTCAGGCAAAAGGATGAAATCGGTGAGCTGGCTAATGCCTACAATACTCTTCTTGACTCGACCCGTGAGATCATGGGCGATCTTTCCGATTCAACTAAGAAGCTGGGTGGAATGTCCGACGAGATGACCAGAAATTCCGACTCGATCGTCAAGAATGTAACTGAAATAACCGGCGCCGTAAACAACGTGGCCGAGACCGCAGGCGAACAGGCTGACGATATCAGCAGATCAATGCAGGAGATCGAAGCTCTTCGCGGCATAATCAGAGAGAACGAAACGACTTCCGAGAGCCTGTCCCAGGCAAGCACTCAGATTGACGAAGCCAGCAAGGCAGGATCTCAGGTTATGAACGACCTGTACAAGATCACCAAAGAGAGCGAGCGCTCCTTCAACGAGATCTTTGACAGCATCAACCGCATAAACGAGAGCACCTCCAAGATCGGTCAGTCCTCAGAGATGATCCAGAACATAGCATCCCAGACCAATCTCCTTTCCCTCAACGCCTCCATCGAGGCCGCCAGAGCCGGAGAAATGGGCAAGGGCTTTGCAGTTGTTGCTGATGAGATCAGAAAACTTGCTGAAGATTCAGCAAACAGCGCCAACGAGATCACTGAGATGTTAAAAGAACTCCAGGCCAACGTCGACAACGCCAATCAGCAGAGCGACAGCGTAAAAGATGCCGTAGACCGCCAGGTTCAGGGCGTTGAGGACGCAAGAGCTAAATATCAGGATATCTCCGACAACCTTGTAATCATTGAGAAGGAGGTCGGCAGCCTTGGCAAGATCAGCAGCTCCATGACGGACAGCTGCGAGAAGGTCGGCAGCGCAATGGAGCGCCTCGCAGAGGCCGCCCAGACCAATGCGGCAGCCACCGAGCAGACCAATGCTTCCATCCAGGAAGTTATGGCAATGGTACACGTTATCGCCGATGGTACAACCGATATCAACAGCCAGTCCGAAGAACTGGATGGCATCGTGAAGAAGTACAAACTATAAGTAAGTCACAAAAGGAGTCAGCGCCTGCTGACTCCTTTTTTAAGACAACGGGTATGACAACGGGGACGGTTCTCTTTCGTGACAATGGGGACGGTTCTCTTTGTCATGTGATAATGAGGAAGTTTCTATTGGACTGGAAGTAATCGGTGGATGGCTCTTTTTTTCGGTGGATGGCTCTTTTTTCAGTTGAGAGTTCATGGCCTTTCGCCAACAATGCAATAGGATTTTTAATACTGTCAAAATCT